>Ga0207657_10000525_pt1 | contig 40596 bp, 35 predicted proteins | sample KBSC33metaG_FD_184316 | JGI IMG/M metagenome (GOLD analysis project Ga0207657, IMG submission 184316) | Corn rhizosphere microbial communities from Kellogg Biological Station, Michigan, USA - KBS C3-3 metaG (SPAdes) (version 2) | ecosystem: Host-associated > Plants > Roots > Rhizosphere > Soil ... | reverse complement strand
CGCATGCGCAGTACTTCCTGCAGATACCAGAGCGGATAGGTGTCGTTGTCGCCGTTCGCCAGGAACACAGCGTTTACGGGTACTGCGGCGAGCATGGCGATGGAGCTCTGCTCGGCGCGCTGCTGTTCATCGTGGCGGATCGCATGCACGGGTGACCAGTTGAGCGCGACGGGGAGCGCGGCGATGGCGACGGCTGCGATGAGTGCGAGCCGTGCACGAGCGGCATTCAGGTGGCGGCGCTGTGCAAAGCTGCGAGCAAGCTGCACTACTCCGAATCCTGACCATGCCCCCCAGCACACGAACGCCCACGTGAAGAAGTAGTCACGATCACGCGCCTCGTGCAGCACTCCTTCCGGTATGATACCGGCACCGTACGACGCACCCGCGCGCAAATTGAGATAGAGTACGACGCCGATGCTGGTCGTGATCAGAAGCACCATCCACGTCCGCCAGCTTTCGCGATCGATAGACCTGTGGCGTATCGATCCGTAAATGCCGAGCAGCGCATACAGCACCGTCGCCGAGGTGCGCGCGAACGTCGGACCGGGATCCGGGCCCAGCCCGAGTGCCACCTGCCAGTCGGCGTATTCCAGCACGTTGCCAAACTGCAGCCAGAGTGGTGCGCGACGGGGCCAGAGCGGCGCGACGTCGTACTGATGCCGTTGAACCACATCGATCAACGCTCCAATCGTTGCCGGACCACCCTGATTGATCGCAGGGTCATGCTGGGAGCGAATCAGCATGAACAGCACGGCTGACCCGCCAACGAGAGAGAGCAACAGGCCGAGCATCAGGTATCGCGCGCCGGGCTTCTCGCGTGCCGAGAAGAATGCGTACAGCGCGGCTGGCACGACCAGCAATGATGTCAGATGCAACGACCATCCCAGTCCGCACGCATAGAGCGTGAGCAGGACCCACCGCGCGCCGAGCGTCAGGGCGTACTGTCGGGCGCACCACAGTATCGCGAATGCGGCGAACAGTGCGCACGCATATACCTCGGTCTCGGTCGCGTTGAGCCAGACAGTCGACATGAGACCCGCAGTGAGCGCTCCTGCGAACGCGGCGAGGCCGTCGCCGGTGGCGCGCCAGAAGATGTTCGCAACGAGTCCGAACGCGGCCGCTGTCGTCAATGCGGAGAAGGCGTTCACCGCGATCGTGAATCCGAGCACGGGTGACGCGATCATGCTCCAGACGTGCGCCATCAGCACGAAGAGTGGCGTGCCGGGAGGGTGCGGGATTCCGAGCGAATGGATCGCCGCCAGAAATTCACCCGCGTCCCAGTACGTCACGCCCCGTGCGAGGGACAGGCAATAGACGACGAACAGCAATGCTGCCGCGGCGACGTCTGGTCTGATTGTGCGCCGGCTCGCGCCGCTGGCGCCTGTCACGCGCGCATTTCGCCCGCTGTCACGTGATCGTTGGTGAGACGTGGCATCTGCCCGCCGAGTATCTCGCGCAACTCGAGCGTGGTGAGCGAGTGGTACATCGTTCCCTTGTAGGCGACCGATATCGAGGCGTTCTCCTCGCTCACGACCACGACCAGTGAATCGGTCTCCTCGCTCAGTCCGAGCGCTGCGCGGTGACGCGTGCCCATCATCCGATCCGGCAGTGGTGACTGCGAGAGTGGAAGTATGCATCCGGCGCCGACAATCACGTTACCACGAATTATCACCGCCCCGTCGTGCAGCGGCGTGTACGGCGTGAAGATCGTGACGATCAGGTCCGACGACGCGTTGGCCTGCAACTCGGTCCCGGTATCCGCATACTCGGTCAGCGGCGTGTCCTGTTCAAGCACGATGATCGCGCCGTGCGAGGACCGGCTCAGGCGATCTACGGCGTCCACGACCTCCTCGGCGATCTCGATTCGCGGAACGCGGCGCAGGAAGCGCGCGGTGCGTGGATAACGCATCCGGTAGAAGATCGAGCGCAGCTCGGGCTGGAACAGGATGAGCGCCGCGATCGCCGCCAGTTCGATCCACGTCACGCACGCGCCCCGAGTATCGCGGCGGCCGCATCGAGCGCGTGGCGATTGTCCCGCACATTATGCACGCGGAACCAGGTCGCGCCGAGGGTGAGCGCGACCACGTTCGCTCCGATGGTCCCTGCATCCCGCTCAGCTGGCTTCGTCACGCCTGTCAACTCTCCAATGAACCGTTTGCGCGATGCGCCAACCATCACCTGAAAGTCAAGCTCGACCAATCGTGCAAGATGCGCAAGTGCCTGCACGGAATGCTCGGTACGCTTGGAGAATCCGACACCCGGATCGAGTACGATCCGGTCACGGGGAACCCCCGCCGCGAGCGTTGCGCTTGCCGCGGGCTCGAGCTCGCCGATGATCTCGCCCATCACATCTTCGTAGCCGGCGTTCTGGTAACTGGCCATGTTGCCCACATCACCGCGCGAGTGCATGAGTACGAGCGTGCATCCAGCGGACGCGCAAACTTCCGCGAGGCGAGAGTCGAGCCGGAGCGCGGAAACGTCGTTGACCACCGTCGCTCCCGCTGCAACGGCCGCGGCCGCGACTTCGAATTTTACCGTGTCCACGGCGACGCGCGTGGACGGCCAGCGCGTCACGATCTCCTCGATCACAGGGAGTACGCGTGCCAACTCCTCGGAGGCCGCAACGGGCGTGGCGCCCGGCCGCGTCGACTCGCCGCCGACCTCGATCACATCCGCCCCATCCTGGATCATTTGACCCGCGTGCTCGATCGCCTGATGGAACGGCAAAAAATTACCCCCGTCGCTGAAGCTGTCGGGGGTAATGTTGAGTATTCCGACTATTGTCGGCTTACGCAGGTGCTATCTCCGGCCCGCCGAAGAGAGGCGGACGAGCTGGCTTCGGATTCGGGAGCGCGGTCGCCACCGGCACCGGCGGAGCCGGTGGCAGCGACGACGGTGCGCGCGGCGGAAGCGTTTCGCCACGTGCGAGCATCTGCACTTCGTCACCCGACAACGTCTCACGTTCGAGCAACGCAGCCGCGACCGAGTGGAGAAGATCGATGTTCTCGGTCAGGACGTCGGTGGCCCGCTGATATGCTTCGCGAATCACCTTCGAGATTTCCGCGTCCACCGTCTGCGCCGTCTGGCTCGAGATGTGGCGCCTGCTCTGAATTTCACGCCCCAGGAACAGCTCCTGCTCGTCATCGCCCACGAGGATCGGACCGACGACGTCGGACAGTCCCCACTGCGACACGTATCTCCGAGCGATGTTGGTCGCCTGCTGAATGTCGCTCGCTGCACCTGTCGTGACGTGCTCCTTTCCGAACACGAGCTCCTCGGCTGCGCGTCCGCCATATGCCTTGACGAGCGTCGCCTTCAACTGCTCACGCGTGATGGAGACGCGATCGTCTTCCGGCAGCGTGAATGCGAGACCGAGAGCGCGTCCGCGCGGTACTATCGTGACCTTGTGAAGTGGATCGTTGCCCTTCACCTTGATCGCGCAGATTGCGTGGCCACCCTCGTGATACGCCGTAAGCTTGCGCTCGGCGTCCTTCATCACCATGGACTTGCGCTCTGCGCCGAGCATGACCTTGTCCTTGGCGTCTTCCAGGTCGATCATGTAGACCTTGTCATGATTGCGGCGTGCAGCGAGCAGCGCGCCTTCGTTCATGAGATTGGCCAGATCGGCACCAGACATTCCCGGAGTTCCACGCGCGAGCGTGAAGATGTCGACGTCGTCGGCAACCGGTTTGTTGCGCATGTGAACGCGCAGGATTCCCTCGCGGCCACGCAGATCCGGCGCATCGACGACGATCTGTCGATCGAAGCGGCCTGGACGAAGGAGCGCCGGGTCGAGCACGTCGGGGCGGTTGGTCGCCGCAATGAGAATCACGCCCTCATTGGACTCGAAGCCGTCCATTTCGACGAGAAGCTGATTGAGCGTCTGCTCGCGCTCGTCGTGACCGCCACCCAGTCCGGCACCGCGATGGCGTCCGACGGCGTCGATCTCGTCGATGAAGATGATGCACGGCGCGTGAGCCTTGCCCTGCTCGAACAGGTCGCGCACGCGGCTCGCACCGACGCCGACGAACATCTCGACGAAGTCAGAGCCGGACATCGAGAAGAACGGACGTGCGGCCTCGCCAGCTACAGCGCGGGCGAGCAACGTCTTTCCTGTGCCGGGAGGTCCCACAAGCAGGCAGCCCTTGGGCAGGCGGCCGCCTAGTTTGGTGAATTTCGCCGGATCCTTGAGGAATTCGATGATTTCCTGAAGCTCGACCTTGGCCTCGTCGGCACCCGCGACGTCTGCGAAGGTGACCTTTGGCGAATCAGCAGTGAGCAGCTTGGCCTTGGATTTCCCGAACGAGAATGCACGATTTCCGCCCGACTGCATCTGTCGGAACAGGAATATCCAGAACCCGATGAGCAGGAGGTACGGCAGGAACGTGAAGATGAAGCCGAGCGGCGAGGTGCGCGCGTCTTCCGCGTCGATCTGGACGTTGTGATTGCGCAGGCGAGCGACTTCTTCGGCCGAATTGTCGACTGGCAGGCGCGTGTTGAACTTCTTCACCGCCTTGCTGGCGCCGGCTACCGCTACGGGTTCCTTGAACTCGCCGACGATTGCGCGGCCACCCTGAACGGTGACCTTGCTGATGTTGTCACGATCGAGCTCCTGACCGTACTGGGTATAGGAGATGGTCGGCGCGGAATCGGCTCCGCCACCCGAGTAGCTGATGAAGACTACGGGGATGAGGAGCAGGAGCACCCAGAGAGCCAGAGTTTTGGAAAACTTGGCCCAGCTGAAGGGCTTTTTGGGGCCGTTGCCGGATGGACGAGGGAGCGGCATCTATTCTAAACTCGCGATGTAAGGCAGATGTCTGAAATCTTCTGCATGGTCGAGGCCGTATCCGACCAGGAACTCATGCGGGGCATCGAAACCGATAAAACGGGCGTCGTAGCGTAGCTGCGTAGCGATCCGCTTATGCAACAGCGCGCAGATCGATAGCGATTTGGGCTGGCGGACCGCCAGCAGGTCCATCAGGACACTCAAGGTCCGTCCGGAGTCGATGATATCCTCGACCAGAAGGATGTGCTTCCCTTCAAGAGTGGTCTCGGGGTCGTACAACAGCCGTACGTTGCCGCTCGAAACCATGGACTCACCGTAGCTTGCGGCAACGAGGAAATCCACCTGAAGCGGCCGAACGATCTGGCGGACCAGGTCGCTCAGAAATATGAAACTGCCCTTCAACAGACCGAGGACCAGCAGCTCACCATGGGGATATGCCGCGGTGATCTCCTCGCCCAACTCCTTGACGCGGGCAGCGATTGTCGGCTCGTCGAAAGCTATACGCGCGACCTTCCTGCCCAGCAGCCGGGGATCCGGATCAACCATTCGATGCAATCTGGCGGAAGGTGATCGTCCTGCGGTCCATGAGGACCGTGACGCCGCCGGAAAGCTGAATCTGCTGGCCCGTTTCACCCTCTATAGTAAACGCCGCAAGCCTCTCGGTTCCGCGTCGGTCGAGAACAATGCCGGCCCTCGCACAGAGAGCAGGCCACAGGAAACCGAGTGAAGCCGCGGGAAATCCTCGTAATTCACGTCTTTCGAACGAGTGACTTTCGGGGGAATCGCTCATCACATGAAAAGTAAGTGCAACCGCCTCCATTTGCGCCCGCCAGGCAGCAGCTTTTTCTGCGACCTCCAGAAGCGACCTCGAGAAACCGGGTGTTGCGCGCTCCATCGCCGGTAGGAGATCCAGACGAACGCGGTTCCGGAGGTGTCGCCGGTCGGTGTTGGACGGGTCGGTCACATACGGAGTCCGGTCGCCCTCCGCATACTGCTCGATCTCGGCCCTGGTAGTCTCGATGAGTGGCCTTGCCACAGGGGAATCAGCGAGGAGGCCGGCCAGGCCGCGGGGCCCCGCGCCGCGGAGTGCCCGGATGAATACGGTCTCGATCTGATCGTCCAGAGTATGCGCCGTGACGACCGTGGCATCCAGCCTCGCCGCCACATCATTCAGGAAATTCCACCGTGCAGCGCGCCATTCCGATTCCGAGCTTGCTGCCCTCTCCGCCCGGCCGGATACGCATCCGACGCCGAGATGAAGCGACTGTTCGGCGACGAGCGCGACCGCCTCCCGAGCCGCCGGTCCGGTGCCATGATCGAACGTCGCCACGGTGAGGCCATCATGGTCGAGCGTCTCCGCCGCAGCGTCGAGCAGGATCATGGAATCCATTCCGCCCGAGACGGCCAGCAGCCAGTTCCCCGGCCCCAGCGCCGCCACTCGCTGGCGGATCCGCAACACGGTGTCGTGAATGGTACCCATGGTGTTAAGTTACCGGCTCGCCCTCTCGCGGCGAACATATTCACCTTCACACGGTCGTCAATCGATGCTACAGGGACATTTGGGGGTTGAAGCTAACGGGCCTCTCGGACTCCTCTGGGTTTCTCTTGGCCTCATGGGCTTCTATATCGGACTGATATGGCTCAACAGTCTGTTGGGGACCTTCCTCACGCCGCTGTTTCTCATTCCGGCGACGTGGCTCATGGATCACCTGAAGCGCCGCAAGGCGAAGCGTCAGGGGCACGAAGTAGCGGAATAGCTACGCAAATGCGATGGCGACTTGGCTCGCGCATCGCAAAACGTTTCATGGGCCCGGCGCGTACTTTGGACAATGCGTAATCGGGCTCTTTTTTTTATCGTTATTTTATCGGCGCCGCCGCTATCTGCACAGCAAGCGCACCAGCAGACTGACACCCTTTCGTTATCGCTTCGCGAAGCGGTAACGCGCGCGGATCGAATCGGAGAGGAAGTGAGCGTCGCGCGCGCCAATCTTTCCATAACTCAGGCGCAGGCGACGATTGCTCGCGCGCCGGGCTTGCCGCAGCTCCGCGTAAACGGTTCGGAAAATCGTACCGTGCAGAGTGCGCGCGGTCAGGCAGTGGGCCAGGTGTTCAATCAACCGTACAGTTATGCGGCCACGCTCAATGCATCCCAGATCCTGTTTCAGGGCGGCCGCGTCGTAAATGCGATCCGCGCGTCGCGCGCAGCGACCGGCGCTTCAGCGCAGGAGCTCGAGGAAACGCGATCGCTGATCGGGCTGCAAACACAGACGGCGTACGTGAACGCGCTGTTCACGCATCGCATGGTGCAGATCCAGCAACAGAGCTACGAGCTGGCGTCGGCGCAATTGAAGCAAGCCGAGCAGTTCGAGAAGGCCGGCAGGATGTCGCGCTACGATGTGTTGCGAGCGCGGGTTGCACTCGCCAACATCGAGCCGCTGGTGTTGCAGGCGCGAGAGAACGCGCAGGTGGCGGCGCTCGAGCTCAAGCGACTCGCGAACGTTCCAGCTTCCCGTCCGCTGGCGCTCACGACGTCGATCGACTCTGTCGTCATCCGCGACGTACTCGCCACGGTGGATACGACCATCGGTCCCGATAACCGGCCAGCGCTCGCATCGGCCAGTCTCAACGCTCGCGCTCGCGAGCTGGGCGTGTCAGTCGCGCGCGCGGCGCTGTTCCCGACCGTCACGTTCAACTTCAACAGCGGGTACGGCGCGTACCCTGTGAATGGCGACATCTTTCCGCCCGGGCGCGGAATCTTCAGGACCGTATCGTGCGCCGCGGGCAGTGCACCCGGCAAGGTGTGCACCGCGCAGAACGGCGGATGGTTCAGCGACCAGTCGTTCGGATTCACGGTATCGTTTCCTCTATTCGACGGCCTGCTCAGCAGGGGAAACATCGACCTTGCAGGCGCGCAGGCGCGAGTTGCGAAGGCACAACTCGCACAGACGCGCGAACAGGTTTCGAACGACGTGGAAACCGCCAAGGCCGATCTGTCGCGCGCCCGCGGGCAGTACACGGCCCAACAGCAGAACGTCGCCGAGGCCGAAGAGGCATACAAACTCGCAAGCCTGCGCTATTCGCGCGGAATGGCGACGCAGCTCGAAGTATCCGACGCACAACTTGCACTGACGACCGCGCAGACCAATCAGGCGCGCTCGCTCTACGACGTATACATAGCGGCGGTCGCCCTTGCGCAGACGCAGGGCCGTCCGCTTCCACTTCCTTCTACTGACAATGCAACTTCTGCAGCATCGAGCGATAGCCTTGCGGCTCGCTAGGATCGCGCTCTCACTCGGCCTGACTGCGGCGACCATCGTCGTTGAGGGATGCGGGAGCGGTACGGCCGACGCCAAGGGCGTGGCGTCACCGGCGAGCGCATCCAAGGGTGGGCCCAAGATCCGGAGCATCGCCGTCGCTCCGTCGGATATAGCAACGGCGCACTTGGGGTCGCTGTCGGATGGTGTTCCGATAACCGGGTTGCTTCGTCCGCTCCAGAGCGTCGACATGCACGCGCGCATCGAGGGTGATCTCACCGGCGTTTACGTGCGCGAAGGACAGCACGTTCAACAGGGCCAGCTGCTCGCACAGTTCGAGGCCGTCGCGCAGCAAAGCGCCGCGGCAAGCGCGCGCGCCGGTCAATCCGCAGCGAAGGCTGATCTGTCGCAGGCCGAATGGAATTTCAAGCAGAGCGGAGATCTGTTCCACGCTGGCGCGATCTCGGAAGCAGACTATCGCGTATCGCAGCAGGCGGTTGACGCCGCGCGTGCCCGACTCGCGGCAACTGAGGCCGCTCTCGAAGAAGCGAACATTGCGGCGCGCGATACGAAAGTAGTCGCACCGATAAGTGGAGTGATAGACAAGAAGCTGGTCGACGTCGGAGAACACATAGCGAGGGGCGCGTCGATATTCACGCTCGTTCGGAATCAGACGCTCGAGCTCGCCGCGACGGTGCCGGAGCGACGGGCTTCGTCGATCAAGCCAGGTCAGAAGGTTGCGTTCGCCGCACAGGGACTTTCCTTCACCGGAAAGGTCGCGCGAGTGAGTCCCACCATCGACCCCACCACGCGTTCGATCACAGTGTACGTCGATGTCGACAATCCGGACGGCGCGTTGAAGGGCAACAGTCTCGCCACCGGTGACGTTATTGCAAGCATCGTCGACGGCGTGTTGCTGGTGCCGACGAGCGCGCTGCACCAGACCGCGGATAGCGGCAAGACCTACGTGTATCGGGTCAACACGGGTACCGTCGAACAGGTATTCGTGAATCTGGGCATCGTGAATGACCAGGCAGCGCTGGCTCAGATCGCGTCCGGACTCGAGGCAGGCGATCAGGTTGTCGTCGGTAACGTCGGCACGCTCGCACCGGGCACACAAATCCAGATCATTGGCGGTGATCGCGGCGCGCGGAGAAAATAGCGGTGTTCATCTCCGACGTATCGATCAAGCATCCTGTATTCGCCACCATGATGATGGTGGCGCTCGTCGTGCTCGGCGTCGTCTCGTACCAACGCCTCGCGATCGACGAATATCCCGACATCACCTACCCCACCGTCATCGTTCAGACGACGTACGCCGGATCGTCTCCTGAAGTGATGGAGCGCGATGTGTCGCGGCCGATCGAAGAGGCGCTCAACACGGTCCAGGGGATCTACGAGCTCACGTCGACGTCCATCGACGGAACGTCACTCGTGCGCGTGCAGTTGAATCTCGGCGTCGATGTGCTCGCTGCGCAGCAGGATGTGCAGGCGAAGATCGCACGCATCCGTCGCTCGCTCCCGCCCAACATCGACGAGCCGGTAGTCCGCCACTTCGATCCGAACGACTCGCCGATCATGTCGATCGCCGTGCAGAGTTCGACGCGGCCGATTCGAGAGCTCACGGATCTCGCAACCGAATCGATCACGCAGCGCCTAGAAGCGGTTCCCGGCGTCGCTGCGGTGAACCTATCCGGCGGCGAGCAGCGGACGATCCGCATCCAGCTCGATCCCAACGCGATGCGCTCGTACGGATTGACTCCGCCCGACGTGATGGCGGCGCTCCAGCGCGAGAATCAGGAAGTACCGGCCGGCCGGATCGACAAGGGCTCGGTCGAGACGCTGGTCCGCATTCGCGGGCGCATCGTCGACCCCAAGGCGTTCGGCGGAATCGTCGTCGCAGTGCGCGGAGGATCGCCAGTGCATCTGCGCGACCTCGGCACGGTAATCGACGGGTCGGCGGACAAGCGCACGGCGGCAATGCTCAACCGCGCGCCGACGGTCGCACTGGACATTCAGAAGATTGCCGGCTCCAACACCGTGGAAGTCGCGGACTCGGTGCACGCCGCAATCAAGGATCTCGAGAACGTCGTGCCCGGCGACGTGCGACTCACCGTGATCCGCGATGACTCGCAACGCATCCGCGAGTCGTTGTCCGACGTTCAGCTGAACATCATACTCGGCGCCGTTCTCACGATCGCGATCGTGTATCTGTTCCTCAACTCATGGCGCTCGACGATCATAACCGGACTCACGCTTCCGGTGAGCGTCATTTCCGCGTTCTTCGTGATGTGGCTCTTCAACTTCACGGTGAACACGATGACGCTCCTCGCGTTGTCGCTCGCGATCGGATTGCTCATAGATGACGCGATAGTCGTGCGGGAAAACATCGTGCGACACGTCCAGATGGGCAAGGACCACGTCAAGGCGTCCATGGAAGGGACGGACGAGATCGGCATGGCGGTGATCTCGACCACACTCGCCGTCATGGCTGTGTTCGTTCCCGTCGCCTTCATGGGCGGAATCATAGGAAAGATCTTCTTCCAGTTCGGAGTCACCGTAGCGTTCGCGGTGCTCGTTTCGCTGTTCGTGTCGTTCACACTCGATCCAATGCTTTCGAGTGTCTGGCCTGACCCGGAGCTCGAGCACGAGCTGGGACATGCGGGTGAAGTGGATTACAAGAAGGTTCGCAATCCCATCCGCCGTGTCGCGCTGCGCTTCAACGCATGGTTCGAGAAGGCGGCAGACCACTACCCTTCGTGGCTCGAGTGGGCGCTCAAGCATCGCGCCGCGGTGATATTCGGCGCGCTCGGGTCGGTTGCCGTTGCCGTGCTCATCACCGGAAAGCTTGGTTTCACATGGATGCCAGATACGAACTCGGACGAATTCAGTGTCAGCGTGCGCACAGCGCCAGGCTCGACCATCGGGTACACGACCGACAAGTCCGAACAGGTTGCCGCGTTCCTCAGGAAGCAGCCGGAAACCGAGTTCACCTACACCACGATCGGCTCTGGATTTCGAGGCACGCCCAACTCCGGATCGATCTACGTCCGACTCAGGCCAGCCGCTCATCGCTCCGCGTCGGTGCAGGACATTCAGAACCGGCTTCGCGGGGAGCTGAAGAACATTCCCGGAATCACACCGACCATCCAGAACGCGTCGTCGATATTCGGCGGACGCGGTCAGCCGATATCGGTGAACGTGCAGGGACCCGAGGAGTCGCGTCTCAAGATCGCCGCAAATCAGGTGCTCGAAGCAATCAAGGACGTGCCCGGCATCGCCGAGGCGAACTCGAGCGATGACGGCAACATTCCGCAGCTGGACGTCGATGTGGATCGAGAGCGCGCGTGGGCCTCGGGTGTCGGGATAGCGTCGGTTGCATCCACACTTCAGCCACTGTTTACTGGCCAGCGCGCGACGCAATGGGAAGACGCCAACGGATACTCGCACGACGTCATCGTCGTCTATCCCGATTCGCTGCGCCAGTCGGTGAGCAACGTCGCCAACATACCGGTGCCGAGCAGCAATATTGACCCGACGACGGGCCGGCCGGTCATCATTCCGCTGTCGCAGGTCGCCGACATCACACTCGGCACCGGGCCTCAGCAGATCAGCCGCCGGAATCTGGAGCGGCAGATCGGCATTTCAGCCGGCGTGTTGCCTGGCTACAACGTCGGCGACGTCGCCGCGAAGGTGCAGGCCGCCATCGATTCGCTCGGCCTTCCGCCTGGCTATCACACGGTATTCGGCGGCGACGTGAAGAACCTGAACGAGACCAAGGGATACGTCGGCAGTGCGTTGTTGCTGGCTGTGGTGTTCATCTACCTCATCATTGCGTCGCTCTTTGGATCGTTCCTGCAACCGCTGTCGATTCTGATGTCGCTGCCACTCAGCTTCATCGGCGTCGCACTTGCGTTGCTCGTGACCAAGGGGAACCTGAACATCATGAGCATGATCGGGATTATCATGCTCATGGGTCTCGTCGTCAAGAACGGAATCCTTCTCGTCGATTTCACGATCCTGAATCGCGGCGAGGGTGCAAACCGGCACGACGCGCTCCTCAACGCCGGCCGCACGCGCTTGCGTCCGATCATCATGACGTCGATGGCGATGATCTTTGGAATGTTGCCGCTCGCACTCGCCATCGGGCCTGGCGCCGATCAGCGCGCTCCGCTGGCGCGTGCTGTGATCGGCGGCCTCATTACGTCGACGCTGCTGACGCTATTCGTTGTCCCCGTCGTTTACACGCTGATCGAGGATGCGACGGAATTCACCACGCATAAAGCACCCGATAGAATTCGCGGTTTCGCAAGACGTTTTTCACGTAGTCGCGAGTCTCGGAAAACGGTATCCGCTCCGTGAAGATCTCGGGGTCGTCGGCACCGCGCTTGGTGGACCATCGTGCAACACGCGAGCCGCCCGCGTTGTAGGCGGCCAGCGATCTCTCAACGTTCGGCTGGGCCTTGAGCAGCGGTGCAAGATGCCGGATGCCAATCTCGATGTTGATTCCGGGATCGTAAAGCAGGGCTGGATCCCACGACGTGATGCCGGCTGATGGGGCGATCGACTTCCCCACCGCCGGCATCACCTGCATCAGGCCACGTGCACCGGCTGGCGATCTCGCGCCGGGATTGAAGTTCGACTCCTGCCGGATCAGACCTGCCACGAGTGCGGGATCCAGCCCCGCTCTACGCGACTCTGCGACGATCGTGTCGCGTGCGGCCACCGGATAGATCAAGCGCCAGACGTCTGGTGTCGATCCTACTCTCGAGAGTGCGTCGCGGCCAAGCGCAATCGCCCGGGCGGCCTGATCGGTTCCGGAGAATGCTGCGGCAGTCGCCAGCAACCGCGCGCTGTCTGTCTTCGCGTCGCGGAAGAGCCTGTCATTTTCCATCTGTGCTTCGGATGACATTCCGAATCTGCGCAACAACGAGACGCGCAACACCGCGCTGTCGACCGACGCCACGCGCGGAAAGCCAGCCGCGGTCTGGGACGAGTGCATGCTCTGCACCCCGAGTCGCGCTGCGGCCAGTGTTGCGTAGTAGGAAGTCGAGTCACGTTTGATCACCGCGCGCCATGCGTCACGCGCCGCCGTGCCGTCGCCCGCGCTTTCACGAGCGCGTCCGAGCCAGTAGCCGGCTGCGAGCGCGTCACCAGATGAGGATCTCGCGAGCGTCGTGAACTCCTTGACCGCTGACGACGTCTGCCCCAGTATGAGCGCGACCATGGCCGCGTTGAATTCTGCTGGCGCGGCAAAACGGGTCGACGGAAACCGCTTTATCAGTCCGAGCAGAGTTCTGCGACTGGCTGCATCGTCACCATCGTCGGTTTGAAGATCGGCTGTTAGTGCGAGCGCCGCAGCTGCGCTCGTGTCCGATGCATCGGACAGGGATCGAAGCGCGGAGCGCGCGCCGGCGGCGTCGCCAGCGGCGAGCAGAGAACGCGCGCGTTGATATCGCGCTGCGTTCGCGAGCGACGCAGGTGACTTCACCGTTGCATACACCTGAGCCGCACGCGTGTCGGCGTTGGTTCTCGAAAGTGCCGTACCGAACGAAAACCTGTCCGTCTGGCTGAGTGAAGCATCGTCGCTCGCCTCGAAGCCCGTTCGCGCGCGGGCCCACAGGCCAGCGCGGGCGGCCGCGCGCGCAATCGTCAGTTGCTCGTCGGGCCTGGCATCGGCAAACAACTTGTCGAACAACGACGTGGCCTCGCGGACCGCGTCGCCGCTCGATGTCGAGATGAAGGCAACGAGTGCGGTGCGAACGGAATCCTTCGCTGCAGCGCCTGTTGCGGCACGAAGACGAAAGACTGTGACCGGAGCCGGCAACGCGCTGTATGCCTTGAGGGCGCTGAGCGTGTCGCCGAAGTGCTCGAGTGCGGCGGCTTCGACCCAGGGGATGCGCTCTCGCGCGAGTGGGAGCCGTACACGTGCGTAGAGCTCCCTCCTCGCGGCCGAATCTGCCGTGGAAGCGGCGGCACGCAGATACAGCCAGCTCGCTATCTCGGGTTGTGCCTGCGCGCGTGCGAGCCATACCGTGGCGACCGTATCGGCCGCAGTGACGCCCTGTCCATGCGCGACGTCGCTGTCCGTATGCTCACACGCGATCGCCAGCAGCAGCGCGGCGATGGAGGCAAGCCTCATCGCCAAACGTGGCCGTCTCGCGCGACCAACTCGTCTGCTTCCTTGGGACCCCAGGTGCCTGCCTCGTAAGTCGGAATCTGCCGGTCGGCGCGCCGTTGCCAGTAATCCAGCAGAGGATCGATGACCGACCACTGCATATCGACTTCATCGCTGCGCGTGAACAATGTCTGATCGCCGACGAGACAATCCAGGAGCAATGTTTCGTATGCCGGTGGAATGTCCTCGCCGAACGCCTCGGCGTACGAAAAGTCCATGTCGACGCGGCTTATCTCGAGACCCGGCTCCAGCTCGTACGCGGCCCCGGGCGTTTTCACTTCGAAGCGCAGCGCGATGCCGTCGTTGGGTTGAATGCGAATCACCAGCACGTTCGGGCGAACACCGCCGGTATTTCCGCCGAACATGAGATCTGGCGGCGTACGAAACTGGAACGCGATCTCCGTGCAGCGCTTGGCGAGCCGCTTCCCCGACCGCAGATAGAACGGCACTCCCTGCCAGCGCCAGTTATCGATGAATACGCGCAGTGCGGCATACGTCGGTGTCACGGAGCGCGGATCGACGCTCGGCTCCTGCCGGTATCCAATCACGTTCTTCCCATCGATCGAGCCGGCCGTGTACTGCGCTCGCACTGCTGCGGGATTCCCGTCGGCGAGAAGAGGACGAATCGAGCGCAGGACTTTCACCTTCTCGTCACGGACGGCGTCCCCGGCGGCGGCGATCGGCGGCTCCATCGCAGCCAGCGTCAACAATTGAAGCAGGTGGTTCTGGAACATGTCGCGAACGACACCAGCCTCCTCGTAGTACTTGCCACGCCCTTCCATTCCGACGGTCTCGGCGGCCGTGACCTGAATCTGCGAGATGTACTGACGATTCCAGAGTGGCTCAAAGAGCGCATTGGCAAAGCGAAAGACGAGGATGTTCTGCACGCTTTCCTTGCCCAGGTAGTGATCGATGCGATACACCTGATGCTCGCCGAATCGCGCCAGTACGAGCTCGTTGAGCTCGCGCGCAGTCGCCAGACTGTGCCCGAACGGTTTCTCGATCACGACACGCGTCCAGGGGCGATCGTCCGCGGACGTAGAGTGCGGCATCAACCCGCTATCGGCAAGATGCGTCAGTGCCGAACGAAAGACACTCGGCGGTACTGCGAGATAGAAGAGCACGTTGTTGTTCTTCAGCTGCAGCGCCTCGTGGACCTCCGTGAGCTCCTTCTTGATCGCCTCGTAGGTAGCCGCGTCGTCGATGTCACCCTTCGTGACGAAGGCGCGTGACTCCAGCCAGTCGAACACCGCTTCATCGAACCCGTGAATCTCGTCGGAGCCGGAGACGGCGTCGCGCATCTCCTTGCGAAATGCGTCGTCTGTCGTGTCATCCCGTACGAGACCGACCAGTGCGAAATCGTCCGACAGCAACTTCTGGTGCGCCAGCTCGTAGATGGCTGGAAACAGCTTGCGTTTGGCGAGATCGCCGCCCGCGCCGAAGATGACCATGGTGCACGGATCCGCACGCTGAGCGTGACCGCCGGTCGCCTTCGCCGCCGCGGCGCGGACCGCACTTGGCGAGACGTCGAGCTTGGGTGCGACGGACGCCGTCATGAATGCTTCACCGCGTGGCCGCCGAACTCGTTGCGCAGCGCGGCAATCACCTTTGCGCCGAAGCTGTCCGGCTGGCGCGACCGGAGCCGCATCAACAATGAAAGCGTGATGACGGGCGCCGGCACGTTGAGGTCGATGGCTTCCTGCACTGTCCAGCGCCCCTCCCCGCTGTCCTCCACATAGCCCTTGAGATCGGTGAGATTGCCGTCGCGAGCGAATGCCTGCGCGGCGAGCTCATTGAGCCAGGAGCGTACGACGGAGCCCTGATTCCAGAGCGCCGAGATCTGTGCGAGATCGAGCTTGAACTCGCTCGACGCGTGCAGTATCTCGTAGCCTTCCGCGTACGCCTGCAGCATGCCGTATTCGATTCCGTTGTGGACCATCTTCACATAATGCCCCGCACCGGTGGGGCCGACGTGCGCATATCCGCTCGGCGGCGCCAGCGTCGCGAACAACGGCTCGCAGAGCTTGAACGTTGCGTCGGACGCGCCCACCATCTCGCAATAGCCTTCCTTCAGTCCCCACACACCGCCGCTGGTGCCCGCGTCGACGAATTCGATTCCCTTCTTTGTCAATTCGGCGCTGCGGCGCATCGTATCGTGAAAATTCGAGTTGCCGCCGTCGATTATCACGTCGCCGCGATCCATGTGCTGTGCCAGCTCGTTGATCGTGTCGTCGGTCGGCTGACCGGCCGGAACCATCACCCACGCGATGCGTGGCGCGGAGAGCTTCGAGACCAGATCTGCGATGCCGCTGGACGCTGTAGCGCCGAGCGTCACGCTGTGCTTGACGGCGTCTGGACTGCGGTCATAAGTCACGACGGAATGTCCGCCACGAATGAGGCGCTCGGTCATGGCGCCTCCCATCTTGCCGAGTCCGATCATTGCGAGTTGCATGATGTCTTTGTTTGGTGAGAGACGGTACTACCTTATGGACGCACGCCGAGTACGGCGAGGCCGTCCCGTACCGCATTGGTGTCGGTTGCGTGAATGCAGTGTACGCCGCGGTCGCGGGCCGGCGCAAGATTCTCAGCGCGATCGTCGATGAACACCGTGCGCTCCGGATCCGCATGTGCTATGGCGAGGGTACGATCGTAGAAGCTCTCATGCGGCTTCTGTGCACCGACGTACGCAGAGGTCAGGAATGCCTCGAAAATCGGACCGAGGCCGAACAGCTTCACTCGAAACTCATTCAACTCCGCTGACTCGTTGTTGAGCGTCATCATGCGCCAGCGACGTTTGGATGCAATGCCGGTCATCAGATCGAGCGCAGCGCGATTCGGAACGCTCTGCGCGTACATGAAGTCCCGGAACTGCTCGCGTGTGAACGTGCGATTCTCGTTGAAGACGGTGAAGTCGAGATATTCGTCGAGCGTCATCCTTCCGCACTCCAGCGTATCGACCGCTTCCTCGTGTCTTCGCTCGAACGGCAGGAAGTCCAGGCCGAAGTGCCTTGCGGCGAGCGCGCGCTCGTTGTGATCCCATCCGTTGGATCCGAGGACGCCGCCAACATCGCACAGTATGAGTTCGATCGTCACGTCACTCACTCACGAGCACCGCGCGCGCCGGCGCGCCGTCGCATCCGGCGAGCTTGATCGGCAGACAGTAGAAGCTGTAACGTCCTGGCGGCACGTCCTGGAGATCGAGCCCTTCGACTATCACGACGTGCGCACCCAGGAGAGTGAGATGCGTGCGGTGGTGACCCGAGTGGAATTGTTCGATGGATAGATAGTCGATGCCGACAAGCTTCACGCCGAGTCCCACGAGGTATTCCGCGCCATCGGGAGCAAGGTAGGTGTAGTCCTTGTGAAAGGTCGGGTCCTGGGTGAGATAGGCGGAATTTCGCGTCTTGAGCAGCACCCGCTCGGCGCCGGCAAGATCATGCGCAGCGAGATCGGCACGCCCGACCGCGCTGGTTTCGGGGCCGAATTCCAGCACGATCGCTGGGCCCAGCAGAGTCTCGAGTGGAATCTGGTCGACTCCCCTGCCGTCGTTGAAAAAATGGTGCTCCGCGTCCACGTGCGTGCCCGTATGCGATCCAAACGATACGTTCGATACGTTGGCGCCCGCACCGAGCGCGATGGATTGCTGCAGTGAGATGTGGATCTCCGGATTTCCGGGATAAACGAGGCCTCCGTCCCGAATCGGGACGCTCACGTCGTAGATTTTCGTCATACCCCCGTGCTAGCAACTGTCGTTCCGCGAATGGTCGTGCCGAGACTTGAGAACATGCGCTTATCGATGCCACAAATCGCCGTCGCCGCCTGCCTTATTGCCGGGATTCTCCCCGGCACCGCAAGGGCGCAGCGCCGCGATCTCCGCGAAGAGCCCAGGCCGACGATTTCCAGGTCACCCAACGGAATATGGCTCCTCGATCTGCCACCCGCGATGGAGGACGCGCTCGACCGCTACAATCGCGACTTCGAGCCCTGGACACAGCAGGATTACCGGGGACTGCCGGACTACGAGCCGTCGCCGCGCCAGGTGCCGTGGGCAGTGATCGGTGACTTCAACGGCGACGGGCGGGCCGATCTCGCCGTAGCTGGGCGAACCGACCGGGACGTCGTCGTGGTCTTCGTTCTGTCGTCGGGCCGAAGCAAGTATCGCGCATTCGATGCCGATCGGGAGCCGTACGACCCCGACGACCCATTATCGATCAGGCTGCCCCAGCTCACATACATGTACCCTGGCCGGTACGTGGTCGCCGACCCGCGGCTCAACTATCCCAGGCAGCTGGTGGTGGATCAGCCTGCGGTGCAGGTCACGGGAGGGCGGCGCCAGGGGGCCGTGATCTACGTGGTCGAGAACAATGCGGTTGTGCCGTACTATCTCTCTGACCGAACCGCTGCACCGGCACCAGTCGGCGGACGTCCGGGCGTGCGCCCACAGCCGCCGCGCCCGATCCGGCCTATGAAGGGAAGCTCGGAGAGCCCGTAGCGCTGAGGATGAACCGCGGAATATCGGCGGTGAACGTCTCGCCGCCGTCATCTCCGGTCGCTCGCACGAAGAAGTACTGACCCTCCATGTACCCCTCGCCGCTCTTCAGTACGCAAAAGCTCTGATACTCGTGCACGCGACCGGGCGGGATCACCGGCTGCTCTCCCACCACGCCGTCACCGACGACCTCGGTGTCCTCGCCGATCTCGTCGTGAATGAGCCAGCGCCGCGATAGCAGCTGCGCCGGCCGGTCGCCCACGTTTTCCACACGCACGAAATAAGCAAACACGTAATGCTGCGCCGCCGGATCGGACTGGTCGCGCAGGTAGACGGGTCGAACTGTTATGCGAATGCCGCTGGACATCCGGTAGAAGAACGGGGTGGTCACGCTGGCATTTCCCGCAGTGGATCGAGTGAAAAAGAGGGGCGGAAGCGAGCGCTCCGCTTCCGCCCCGACAAGATAAGTCGAACTACCGGCGCCTTGGTGAACCACGTCTTGAGATTTCCCTGCGCGCCGGCGGTGCTGGCGATGAGGACGGCGATCAGGCCAATGCAGATGCGTCGCATGGCTGGCATGCTCGGTGTTGGTGGTGTGCCGGCGCGCTACCGTTTGGCGGCGCGCTTTGACTTCTTCTTCCCCGTCTTCTTCCGCCGGGGCGCTGGTTTGGCCTTCAGAATGCTGCCCCTGCAATTGGGAGCGCCGCAGAGACACTTGTAGAACTTCTCCATCTCCTCGTCGTTTTCGCCGGTGCGCTCGTACTGGTAATCGTACGCCAGTTCCTCACCAGGTTGAATCGTACGCACCGCCTCGATGAAGATGCGGCCATCTTCGATCACCGCCTCGCAGTTGGGATCGCACGAGTGGTTGATGTAGATCGATTCGTTCCCATTCACTGCGCCGTCCACGACCTTCCTGGGCGTGAGTGTGAATAGAAACGTGTGATGACGCTTCATGCCGGTCTCGTCGTAGCGGTTGTCCGCTTCGTCGTTCGAGATGCGCTCGCCGGCGTATTCTATTATGCGCTGGCCCTTGCGAATTTTGTTGCGGGCGAATGCGCCCTTGCCCTGGATTCCCGACTGCCGTACGTCGAAGTAACGGGAATGCATGTTGGCAATCTTCGCCGTCGGAACGCGCACCGCTTGTGCGGCGGCCTTGCGCGTCACCGGCTTCTTCTTGCGTACTGGCATCAGTTGTCTTCCGCCACGATCATCGCTCGGCATTCGCCGAAACCGATACGGACGCTTCCTTCGCGCTCGCAGTATCCCCGCATTATCACTTCGTCTCCATCTTCGAGAAATTGTCGTTCCTCACCGGTCGGCAGAGCAAATGGCTCCGCACCGCGGCGCGTGATTTCGAGCAGGCACCCGCGCTCGTCCTTCCCCTGCCCCGACACCGTACCACTCGCAATGAGATCGCCGGGCCGGAGGTCGCAGCCATTACTGGTGTGGTGCGCGACCATCTGCGCCATGGTCCAGTACATGTCCTTGAATGTACCATGGCTCAACCGCACGGGCGCGATGTCGGCGTCGCGCATCTGCTGACTGGAGAGATAGACTTCGAGCTGAATGTCGTACCCGCCCTCGGCCTGATCCGTTTCGTCGTTCAGGTAGTCCAGCGGTGCGGGATCGCCAGCGGGCCGTGCGAACGCTGGCACCCTGAACGGCTCCAGCGCCTCGCGCGTCACGATGAACGGTGAGATGTTGGTCGCGAAGCTCTTGGACAGGAAGGGACCGAGCGGCTGATACTCCCACGACTGGATATCGCGTGCGGACCAGTCGTTCACCAGGCAGAATCCGAACAACGTTTCGGATGCATCGGAGATCGGAATCCGGTCGCCAAGCGCGTTGCCGCGGGCGATGAATGCGCCGACCTCGAGCTCGTAGTCCAGCTGCCTCGACGGACCGAATGTGGGCACGGTCTCGTTGGCCGGTTTTGTCTGGCCGTGCGGGCGAATCACGGTTTCCTTCAGCGATACCGAGGATGCGCGGCCGTGGTAGCCGATCGGCACCCACTTGTAGTTGGGCAGCAACGGGTTGTCCGGGCGGAACATGCTTCCGACGTTCGTGGCGTGATGGATCGACGCGTAGAAGTCGGTATAGTTGCCGATCCGTACCGGCATGTAGATGATCGCGCCGTCCATCGGATAGAGCAAATTACGGGGGAGGCGTATCCCGCGATGCGTGTGACCGTTGCCGCTCAGCAAGGCGCTGACTTCCGCACGCAACGCCGAGAGGTGTTCGTTGTCGACAGTCATCAGCTCGTTGAGCGTGGATTGCGCAGCGACGTAGACGGCATCCGCGGCGCGTCCGGTGAACAGACTCTCGTCGGCGCACACTGCGAGATCGAGTATCTGGTCACCGATCGCTATGCCGCCGCGCGGAACAGCCTCAGCGTCGAACTCGCTGAACACGCAGAACGGAAGATTCTGAATCGGAAAGTCACATCCTGGCACATTGGCTGATTCGACCCAGCATGGCAGCGACGGATCGTGCGTGAGATTTGTTGGCATTCAGGAAATTGAGAGGGCTGCGAGATCGTCCACCGGCTCGCGGAAGGAGCAGGAACCGAACGAGATAATGAACTTCTCACGCGCGTCGCGAACTACCGCAACTGGAACGGAGTGGTTGCGGAACGCGACGGCGTCATCGGAAAAGTGAAAATCGCTCGGAGACTGCGACAGCAGCGCCGACAGAACAACGCTTTCATCTGCTCCCTTCCACGCGAGTACCGCCGCGGTGAACATGTTGAGATAGCCGAACATAGTGCCGCGCGGCGCATCAGAGGCGTAGGTCAGCGCATACTCCGCGCGCACCGGATGGTGCAGCCCCGCAGTGAGCTTGAACGCAACACGCGCGTCGCGGCAGCGGATCATGAAGCGTGCAACGTCCTTCGCGTCGGGGAACGCAGCTTCGGTAACTCCGCCGGTGCGAGCCTTCGCGAAGCCGCCGTCTCGCCTGATCGCGTCCACCAACTCGAGAGGATCATTGGCGATCGGGATCTCGAAATACGGAGCGAATTGTCGCGGCATGATGCTGCATGCGGCCGCGATCTCCGGCGTTGTGGACACCTTGATCTCGAGTGCATCGATCACTGCATGTCCGATCTCCGATTCGTTCCAGTGACGGCAGTTGAACTTGAGCGCGAGATCGATGTCGGCGGTGAGATCGGGACCCGGAAGCGCGCTCAGGCGCCATGGCTCACTCGCAGCACCACGCGGCAACAGCGCGGACGCAGCGTCGTCGAATTCACGCAACCGCACGACCGGGACGACGAATCGGCCGAGCATCATTCTGGTGGGGTCGCCGAGGTAGCGGGCATACGATTGAGTCGCCGCGGCCATATCGAGCGCCGCGGGCGGAAACAGGCCGGCGTAATCCACCACACCTGCGAGCAGAACTTCAAGGGCTTGCTTCATTCGCTGAGGGCGAAATCTATCGGATGGGACGGTCCCGGTCACGCCGGACGAGCATCGATACCATAGTGAAAGAGAGCTGACTGCGTTGACAGGATGCCGCACCTGACTAGATTAGAAACTCTGACGCGGGGTGGAGCAGCCTGGTAGCTCGTCGGGCTCATAACCCGAAGGTCGCGGGTTCAAATCCCGCCCCCGCCATATGAAGTCCTGGTGTAACGACGGCCGGCCCCTCGGGCCGGCCGTCGTTACGTTGTACGGAGAAATAGGGAGTAGTACGGCAGGGTAGCTCAGCTGGTGAGAGCGCACGACTCATAATCGTGAGGTCGCGGGTTCGATCCCCGCCCCTGCTACTGGAATCAGAAGCCCCGCATAGCTCGTGTGCTATGCGGGGCTTTTTTTCATGCGCACCGCCGAACTATGGCTTGCCAGCGCTCGAATCCTGAATAAACCGATACAAAATCTCATCCCCCCGAACCATCCCGAACTCCTCCCGCGCAATTCGCTCCTGAGTCGCGGGATCGGTGCGCACCATCTTTTCCGCTTGCGTCAGCGAATCGACCATGTGCTGCAACGAGTCACCGCGCGCAGTGAGCTCCGAGATGCGGCGATGCTGGCGCACGATGTCGAGTGTGCTGTACTCCCCCGCCTGCAGAGCGAACACGAGTGCGCCCAGTATGAGCGCACCCCAGATCAGCCGTCCTCGCATCAGTCGTAGCGCTTACAGCCCGTACAGCGCGCCGCCAGGAAATTCCGCGAGATCACCCAGCTCTTCTTCTATGCGGAGCAGCTGGTTGTACTTCGCGATGCGATCCGTGCGGCTGGCGGAACCGGTCTTGATCTGGCCAGCGTTCGTCGCGACCGCGAGATCCGCAATGAACGTATCCTCGGTCTCACCGGATCGGTGCGAGATGATGCTCTGATATCCGTTCGCGCGCGCAAGTTCGATCGCTTCGAGCGTTTCGGTCAGAGTTCCGATCTGGTTGACCTTGACCAGGATCGCGTTCGCAACATCTTCGTTGATTCCGCGTGCAAGGTACTCGCTGTTCGTGACGAAGATGTCATCACCCACCAGTTGTACACGATCGCCGAGCGCGGCGGTGAGCTGTGCCCAGCCGTCCCAGTCGTTCTCTGCGAGTCCGTCCTCGATCGACACTATCGGGAACTTGTCGAGCCAGCTTGTATACAGCTCGATCATTCCGGCCGCATCGCGACTTCCGCCGCCGCTTTTCTTGAATGTGTACTTGCCGCTCTTGTAGAGTTCCGACGCCGCGACGTCGATCGCGAATGCAACGTCCTTTCCAGCACGATAGCCGGCTGCCTCGACCGCTTCAACGAGCGCATTGAGCGCTTCCTCGTCATTCGGAAGATCAGGCGCGAAACCGCCTTCGTCGCCAACCGCAGTCGACAGTCCGCGCTTGCCGAGTACCTTCTTGAGCGCGTGAAACACTTCGGTGCCCATTCTGAGCGCGTTGGCAAAGTCCTTTGCGCCGACCGGCACTATCATGAACTCCTGCACATCAACCGTGTTCGATGCGTGCGCGCCGCCGTTCAGAACGTTCATCATGGGCACCGGCATCACGCGCGCCATGGGACCGCCGACGTAGCGATACAACGGAAGGTCCAGCTCAGCTGCGGCAGCGCGAGCGGCCGCGAGTGACACGGCAAGAATGGAGTTCGCGCCGAGTCGGCCCTTGTTCTCCGTACCGTCGAGCGCGATCATCGTGCGATCCAGCGCCATCTGCTCCACAGCATCGAGACCGAGCACTTCCGGCTGAATCTCGTCCTCGATTGCGGCGATCGCCTTCTCGACGCCCTTCCCATTGTATCGCTCAGAGTCGCCGTCGCGCAGTTCGAGTGCCTCGTGCTCCCCGGTCGATGCGCCGCTCGGCACCGCCGCACGCCCCGTTACGCCGCTCTCCAGTGTCACATCGGCTTCGACGGTGGGATTGCCGCGGCTATCCAGGATCTGGCGTGCGTTGATCTCGATGATTGCTGACATGGCTTCGTTATTTTCGGTTGAGGTAAAGATTGTCCATCACTGTCTGCATGCGATCGCTCACATCGTGCGCCAGCGTATCCCGGTCGTCGTACGTGAGACCAGCGGTTGGCACCTGCTCCAGTAGATAGACGTCGATCGGGCCCGGATGCATCACCAGCTTCCCCTTGGGTAGAATGCCGATAGTTCCGTAGATGACCACCGGCACTATGGGCACTCCGGCCTTGATGGCAAGCACAAACGGTCCCTTCTTGAAGCGCCTGATCGAATAGTCGGTGCCGCGCGTCCCCTCCGGGAAAACTACCACCGAGCTGCCCGATTTGATGCGGTCTGCCGCTACGTCGTACGCCCCGAACGCAGCCTTCTGGTTGGTCCGCTCCATGGGCACGGTGCCGAGTATCCGAAGCCCCGTACCGAAGACAGGGATCTTGAACAACTCGGCCTTGGCCACGAAGTTGTTGCGCGGCAGCCAACCGGCCAGCGCAAGGATGTCGAATAGCGAAACGTGATTGCAGACAAAGATGAACGTTCCGTCCGGCGGGAGGGCGTCCAACCCGTGAAGGCGCACCGTCACGCCGCCTGCCCACAACGCACATCGCGCCCACACACGCGGGAGCACGTCGTAGATGCTGCCGCTGCGGTTCGGCACCCCGATGAGCGCTGCCAGGATCAATATCGCGGCGAACACGACGGTCAGCACGCCGATCACGAGCATCGTCGCTATCGTACGAACGAGTGCCATCACGCGATCCGGAAGTGATCGTAGCCGCGCGGCTCGATGTCGAGGCGCTTGCCTCGTGACGTTACAACGACGCCGGGCTCGCCATCGGAAATGCTCCCGATCGCAGTCAACGGCACGCCGAACCGTTTCCTGAACGCATCGCAATCGAGCGGAATTGCGGACGTCAGCAACAGCTCGTACTCCTCCCCGCTCTGCACCGCCGCAACAGGATCGACACCTTCGATCACCGGAACGCGATCGAGGTCCAGAGTGATTTGCACGTTGCTCGCGGCGGCCACGTGCGCCGCGTCTGCGAGCAATCCATCGGATATGTCGATTGCGGCGCGCGCACCACGTCCCGCTGCCCAGAGCGCTTCGCGCAAGCGGGCATGTGGATTCACGAACCGATCCCGCCACGTCGCAAGCACCGGAGTTCCATCGATCAACGCGCGCACAGCAGCGGCGGGGCCGCCGAACACGCCGGTCACGTACACGTGGTGCCCTGCACGTGCCGCATCGCGCCGCAAAGGGTCACGCGTGTTTCCGAACGCGGTGATTGTGAGTGACAGAACGGCACTCCGCACGGTATCTCCGCCAAAGATCCGGACGCCGGCGGCAACTGCAGCGCGGGCAATTCCATCGCCGAGTGCGTCCAGATTCTCACGCGATTCCGGCGGAGTTGCAAGCGCGATGAGAATCCCCATGCCGCTCGCACCCATGGCCGCAAGATCGCTTATCGCGCCGGTAGTGGCGCGATAGCCGATCTCATCCAGCGTCAACCAGTCCCGGCGAAAGTGAACGTTGTCCACGGCAGTATCCGTGGTCATCGCAAGCATGTTGTCGCGCGGAATGTGTATCAGTGCAGCGTCATCGCCGATTCCCGCCGCGAGCGAACCGAATCTGCGAATCAACCGCCGGATGAATCTGAACTCCTCTCCCGGCCCAAACGCAATCTCGCCGCCGTGCGTCACGAAAGCCCGGGCAGCGACGCAAGAACCGGATACCGGGGCAGCGCGCTGTCGGCCGGCCAGGCCAGCGGCAAATGGTCCAGCACATCCGTCAGGCGATAGCCCCGCACTCCCGGCGTGAGCTCGGCGGCGCGCCCGTGCACCCACGCAGCGCACGCCGCAGCAATTGCCGGCGCACATCCCTGAGCGAGCAACGTCACGACCATACCACCGAGCGCGTCGCCACTGCCGCCCGTCGCGAGCGCCGCCGTTCCCGCTGCAATCACGTAACGCGCGCCGTCCGGGCTGGACACGACCGTCGGTGTTCCCTTGAGCAGGACTGTCGCATCAAGTTTCCTTGATACGTCCAGTCCGATGTCGAAGCGATTGTCCGTCACGTACTTCACGTCGCGGCCTGTCAGACGCGCCAGTTCACCGGGGTGCGGCGTTATGATCGCCGGTCGCCCACGCAACACTTCACGCAGCGCGTCGAGGTCGTCGGCATATGCGCTGAGCGCGCCGGCATCGACCACGACAGGACCGCGCCAATCTCTCATGACGCCGCGAATGAAGTCCCGGGTGCCCTCGTCAGTGCCGAGCCCGGGACCGATGAGCACGGCATCGGCCCAATGCTGAATTGCCGACGACGCATTCGCGAGCGGCGCGACCAGCGCTTCGGGGACACGCGTGTGCATCGAGGCCACGTTGCCGGCGGCAGTGCTCGCCAGCACCAGTCCGGCACCGCTTCTGAGCGCACCGGTCGCCGCCATGATCGCGGCACCGCCCATGTTGTCGCCCCCAGCAATCACAGCGACGCTCTTGCGTGTTCCCTTGTGTGCGTCGGGTGCAATGCGCGGAACGTTGTCGTGCACGAACGCGGCGTCGACGAGCATCGGAAGAGTGGCTGGCAACGGGCCCAGACCGATGTCGACGACGACAATCTCACCGCACACCGCGCGCGAGACGAGAGTCCCGCGCTTGCAAGTGCCGAAGCTGATAGTGAGGTCAGCCACTACACTATCGCTCCCCGCACCGTGCGTCCCGTTGACACCTGTCGGTACGTCGAGTGCGACCACGGTCGACCCGTTATCCCTGGCGCGTGCAATCTCGCGTGCCGCGTCCAGAATCGCGCCGCGAAGCTCGCCGGAGCCGCCGGTGCCCAGCATCGCGTCGACCACGACGCCGCACGAGAGGGGAGCAGTACTGATGAGTCCGCTCGCCTGCGCGCGTTCGGCTATCGCGTCGGGCGTGCGAGCCTCCATGACCTCACGCACTGTCACCTTCACTCCACCGGCGGCGAGCGCTGATGCGACGGCCCAGCCGTCGCCACCGTTGTTACCGGGACCGGTGAGTACCGTTGCACCTCGCCGCAGCTGATCGGGATATCTGGCGCAGATTACGGATGCTGCATTGAACGCAGCTGCGCGCATGAGTGCACGCGACGGGATACCTCCCGCTATTGCAGCCGCATCCAGAGCGACTGATTCTTCAACATCTACGACGCGGACCGGCATTGATTCGTCGGACGCGGGTCAGACGAGCGCCTTGCCGTTCCACGGATAGCGACGTTCGAAGGCCTCGACAAAATCGTACACGTCGCTGAACTGGTCGCGCGTATCGGTGGGCTGACTCGCGAGAAACCCCAGATCCACCAACGTGAATACGACCGATCCAATGTCGTCCGTAGAGGCCATCCCCCATCGCTCGAGCACCACACGCGCCATGATTCCGTACCGGTCGATCGCGAGATCGCGGCATGCAATGGCGAGTTCCCTTCCGGTAATGTGACGCCGCACCTGCAACTGCGCCTGAGAATATTCCAGCGCGGCGAGCACGAACAGATATGCGCCTTCCTCATACCTCGATTCGCGTTGCCGAATCTGCTCCATCACGCCATCGCGAAACGCGAGATCCGCCATCAGGCGTCGTCCCTTTCGGCAAAGCTTCCCGGATACAACGGGAAGCGATCCGTGAGCGCGCGCACTTCTGCCCGAACTTCGCTCGACACCGTGGCATCTTCCGGCGCCTTCGCAACGCGATCGATCAGCCCTGCAATCTGCCGCATCTCGGCCTCGCGCATTCCACGCGTCGTGACCGCTGGCGTCCCAATGCGGATTCCGCTCGTCACGAATGGCGACTGCGTTTCCTTCGGAACTGTGTTCTTGTTGACGGTGATCGCGGCGCGGTCCAGTGCCTGCTCCAGCACCTTGCCGGTCAGCCCGCGATTGCGCAGATCGACCAGCATGAGGTGCGTGTCCGTGCCACCGGACACAATGTCCATGCCGCGATCCGCGAGCGCGCCGGCGAGGGTCTGTGCATTCGCGATGATCTGCGCGCAGTACGTCGCGAATGAAGGATCCAGAGCTTCCTTGAGTGCAACTGCCTTCGCCGCTATGACGTGTTCGAGCGGGCCACCCTGCGTTCCCGGGAACATCGCCTTGTCGATCGCCTTCGCGTGCTCCGCCTTGCACAGGATGAGACCTCCGCGCGGACCACGCAGCGTCTTGTGCGTGGTCGTGGTGACGGCGTCCGCATATGGAATCGGCGACGGATGCAGCCCGGTTGCGACAAGCCCGGCAATGTGCGCCATGTCGACGAACAGCTTCGCCCCGATCTCCTGCGCGATGTCGGCGAATGCGGCGAAATCGATCGTGCGCGCGTACGCGCTCGCACCAGCGATGATCATCTTCGGCCGCCGCTCGCGCGCAATCGAGCGAAGCATGTCGTAATCGATGTAACCAGCGTCGTTCACACCATAGTGAATCGCGTTGTACAACAGACCCGAGAAATTGACCGGCGATCCGTGCGTGAGATGCCCGCCCTGCGACAGATCCAGGCCCAGCACCAGGTCGCCCGGCTTGAGGAAGGCGAGATATACCGCGGCATTTGCCTGTGCGCCCGAGTGCGGCTGCACGTTCGCGTGCTCGGCGTCGAACAGCTTCTTCGCGCGGTCGATCGCGATCTGTTCGACGCGATCCACCACTTCGCAGCCACCGTAGTAGCGCTTGCCGGGAAGTCCTTCTGCGTACTTGTTGGTAAGCGGCGTTCCCATCGCCTGCAGGACTGCGAGCGAAACAAAGTTCTCGCTCGCAATGAGCTCGAGACCGTGGCGCTGGCGCTCGGTCTCTTCGATGATCAGACGTGCGATGTCGGGATCGAAGTCCCAGACCGCACTCAGCTCGCCGGTTGCCGGCATGGTGGATACGCTCATCTCAACTACACCCTCTGGAAAACGGACGGAACAGCTCGCCGTGCCAGCGTGGACCGGGTGATCCACGCTGGCGGACGAGATTATCGAGCCACACCTGCCTACCCTACTACCTCACGACTTGCGCGGCCACTGCGGCCACGTGCGCATCATTGAATTTACAGCCTGTAGCCGCCGCTCGGCGAGCCTGTCGGCCGCGCGATACGTCGGGATCCCATCCGTACGGGCGATCTCGAAGACGCCGAGTATGGTGTCGTAGATCTCGTCCGCCTTGCGGAAGGAGCGCTTCGCGTCCCAGCCGGCCAGCTCGCTGTACACGTTGATCACGCCACCAGCGTTCGCAACGTAGTCGGGCGCGTACAGAATGCCACGCTCCTGCAGCATGTCGCCGTGACGCTCTTCCAGCAGCTGATTGTTGGCGGCTCCGGAAACGACCTCGACCTTGAGCTTGGGAATGGTCGCATCGTTGATGATTCCGCCGAGCGCGCAGGGTGCGAAGATGTCTGCCTCGACCGAATAGATCGCATCGCCTTCGACTGCGGTTGCGTTGGTCTCAGCCAACACCCACGCCACACGATCCGGATCGATGTCGGACACGATCACTTTCGCGCCCGCCTTGTCCAGAGCCTTCGCGAGGTGACGGCCGACGTTGCCGCAGCCCTGAATGCTGACCGTCTTTCCCTCCAGATCGTCCGAATCCCAGCGGTACATCGCGGACGCCTGAATCGCGCGAAATACGCCGTGTGCCGTAACGGGCGACGGGTCCCCCGACTTGCCAGCCAGCCCCGCGACGTAGTCCGTCTCCATGTGGACGAAGTCCATGTCGGACGTGCTCGTGCCGACGTCTTCGGCGGTCACGTAACGGCCGCCGAGGCTCTCGACGAACCGTCCGTGTGCACGGAAGATCATCTCGCGTCGCGCGGTGCGATTGTCACCGATGATGACCGACTTGCCCCCGCCCAGATTGAGGCCGGCAACGGCGTTCTTGTAGGTCATGCCGCGCGCGAGGCGCAGCGCATCGGTTATCGCCTCCTCGTCGCTCGCATAGCTCCAGAAGCGAGTGCCACCGAGTGCGGGGCCCAGCGTCGTGTTGTGGATCGCGATGATCCCGCGATATCCGGACGACGGATCCGAGCACACGACTAACTGCTCGTGGCCCATTTCAGCGATTGTTTCGAACAGCTTCATGCGTAAAGCTCCCGTGCTATGACGATGCGTTGAATTTCCGACGTGCCTTCGTAGATCTCCGTGATCTTCGCGTCGCGGAACAGCTTTTCCACCGGATAGTCCTTGACGTAACCATAACCGCCAAAGACCTGAACTGCCTCGGTGGTGACCCACATGGCCGTTTCGCTCGCGAAGAGCTTGGCCATTGACGCAGCCTGCTTTGCGCTCGATGCATTCGCATCCTTGGCGCGCGCAGCCGCGTAGAGTAGCGCGCGCGCTGCCGAGATGCGCGTCGCCATGTTGGACAACTTGAACTGGATTGCCTGAAAGTCCTTGATGGGCTCACCGAACTGCCGGCGCTCGGACGCGTATGCAACTGCAGCTTCGAACGCTGCACGTGCTATCCCGAGTGCCTGGGCCGCGATTCCGAGTCGTCCCGCGTTGAGCGAGCGCATTGCGTAAACGTAGCCCATCGATGGATCGCCGAGCAGATTCGCGCTCGGGACGCGCAGTCCGTCCAGAACGAGCTGGACGGTCGGCGAGGCGCGGAGCCCCATCTTGTCTTCCTTCTTGCCCACGTGAAATCCGGGCATGTCAGGCGTCACGATGAACGCCCCGATTCCGCGGCCGCCTTTCCGATTGTCGGCCGTGTCCGTGCGCGCCTGAACTAGAATCACGCCGGCATATGGCCCGCTCGTGACCCACGCCTTGGTTCCGTTGAGAATCCACTCATCGCCGTCGCGAACGGCTTGCGTTGAAAGTGCTGCAGCGTCCGATCCCGCCTCCGGCTCCGAAAGTGCGAATGCGCCGAGCAGCTCGCCGCGCGCCATCGGCTTGAGGAATCGCTGCTTCTGCTCCTCACTCCCGAAACTCGACAGCATCTGCGTCGGAAGTGAGTTGTGAACGCTCATCATTACCGCGACCGACGCGTCCGCAGCAGCGATCTCTTCGAGTGCCACGAGATATGTAACCGTATCGAGCGCGAGTCCATCGTATTCCTCGGCGGTCAACATGCCGAGGAATCCGAGATCGCCCAGCTTCTTGACGAGCGTCGGCTCGAAGTACGAATCGGCGTCCCACTGTTTGGAGTACGGGACGATCTCCGCTGCGGCGAAGTCGCGCGCTACGCGCTGTATCTCGCGCTGTTCTTCGGTCAGCGGAAAGAGATCAAGCATACTTGTAGAATCCGCGTCCTGTCTTGCGTCCCAGCCAGCCGGCCGCGACGTACTTCTTCAGCAGAGGACAGGGGCGATACTTTGGATCGCCAAGTCCGTCGTGCATGACCTCCAGGATCGCGACACAAGTGTCGAGTCCTATGAAGTCAGCGAGAGTGAGCGGGCCCATGGGATGGTTCATTCCGAGCTGCATCACCGTGTCGATAGCTTCGGGCGTGCCCACACCCTCCATCACGCAATACACTGCTTCGTTGATCATCGGCATGAGGATCCGATTCGCGACAAACCCGGGATAATCGCTCACCTCTACTGGCGTCTTGCCGAGCGCGCTGGCAAGTGAAACGACCTTCGCCGTGGTCTCGTCCGACGTCGCCAGACCGCGAATGATCTCGACCAGCTTCATCACCGGGACCGGATTCATGAAGTGCATCCCGACGACCTTTTCCGGACGCCCGGTCTTCGCCGCAATCTCCGTTATGGAGATGGAGCTCGTGTTGGTCGCGAGAATTGCGTCTGGTTTTGCGAGCTTGTCGAGATCGGTGAAGATCTTGTATTTGAGCGCGACATTCTCTGTCGCAGCCTCGACGATCAGCGACGCGTCACTCGCAGCCGCGAGGTCGGTCGCGAGCGTGACGTTGGACAACGTCGCATCCTTCGCGGCCTGATCGATGGTTCCCTTCTTCAGCTGGCGGTCGAGATTCTTCTCGATCGTCGCTCTTCCACGATCGAGCGCGCTCTGTGCCACGTCGATCATTGTGACGGGGAACGAGGCCGCGGCGAAGACGTGCGCGATCCCGTTTCCCATCTGACCAGCGCCGATTACGGCGATCTTCTCACTCATTTACATGATCCTCTTGCAGTTCGATCCGATCGTCATTCCCGCGAACGCGGGGATGCATTTTATCGATTCTGAAGCGCTTCACCCTGCAAGCGCTCGCGATACCGTCCGTGCAGGTAGAACAGAAATACGAACATGCCCAATGCGGCCGCCACCCCGCCTTCCGGACCCCATGATCCTCCGGTGAGCCAGTCCGGTCCGTTGTCTATCACGTGATAGTTCGGCGCGGTCACGCCCAGACCGCTCACTGCGGTGTGAAGACCCGCAGCCATGGTCAGGTTCCACGCAAAGTGAGCCATCCACGCGGCGTACAGGCTCTCCGTGACCAGCAGTATCGTACCAAGAAAAAATCCCGCGATGATCACTGCTGTGATCGACTCGGGATCTGCACCGGGATTGCGAAGATGTAACAGCCCGAATGCAATACTCGTCGCAACGAGCGTCGTTTTCCATCCCACCGTCTCGCGCAAGACCGCGAATATGTAGCCACGCATCAACAGCTCTTCCGCCGCGGCGGCAGGAAGAAGAAAGAGCGCCATCTGCGCCGCTGCGACGGCCCAATTCCCTTCGGGCGCTGGAACGATGCGCAGCTCGTGCAAGGCCAGCAACACGACACACGGAGCGCCGATCGCGATCATCCCCATGAGAAAACCACTGGTCAGCAACGCCGGCTGGGACGACGAACGGCCGAAGCGCACGAAATTCCAGTCGGCACCATCCACCCACCGCAGCGATACGAACGTTGCGACGAGAATCGCCAGGAAATCGATCCAGTAATACAGGATCGTGCGCACGCTCGCGAACGCGGCTCCCTGGAATCCCTGTGCGAGTGCCGCGGCGACCAGCGTCACCGCGACCCACACGATCAGGAAAATGAGAATGCGCCACGGAGCGCGAAGCTTTCGTTCTGACTGAGAAGCAAATACGAGAGATCGCGCGTCCAACAATCAGCTCGGCCGCTCTACGCTCATTGCGACGGCGTTCCCACCGCCGAGGCATAACGTCGCGAGCCCGGTTCGCTTGCCACGATCCTTGAGAGCGTAGAGAAGCGTCGTGAGAATTCGCGCGCCGCTCGCACCGAGAGGATGGCCCAGTGCAATGGCGCCGCCGTTCACGTTGACGCGAGCGGTGTCCCAGGCAAGCCCGCGAGCGTCCGCGATCGACTGGGATGCGAACGCCTCGTTCGCTTCGATCAGATCGTAGTCACCGATCTTCGCACCCGTCTTCGCCATCAGCTTCTCGACAGCGACGATCGGCGCGAAGAATAGATCCTGCGGCTCGCCACCGCCGGTCGCGTAACCCGTGATGCGTGCGAGGATCTCGAGCTTGTGATCGATCGCGAACTGCTCGCTCACGACGACCACCGCGGCGGCACCATCGTTCAGCGTCGACGCGTTACCCGCAGTCACGGTCAGCTCGTCGCTCTTGCCCTTGACGGGAAATGCAGGACGCAGCTTCGCGAGTGATTCGACAGTGGTGTCCTTGCGTGGACCCTCGTCCGTATCGATGGTCGTGGTTCCCTTGCGCCCCGCGATCTCGACAGGAACGATTTCGGCCTTGAACTTTCCGGCCTCGATCGCAGCAACCGCCTTGGAGTGCGACAGCGCCGCGAACACGTCCTGATCCTCGCGCGTCGCGTTTGCCTTGCGCGCGGTGTAATCCGCGTGGCTGCCCATGTGCACGTCGCAGAACGAGCACCACAGACCATCCTTTATCAATCCATCGACCATCGTCTGATCGCCGAACTTCACACCGCCGCGGTATCCGCTCACGTAGTAAGGCGTGTTGGACATCGACTCCATCCCGCCCGCAACGACGACCTGCTCGTCGCCGGCCTTGATCGACGCAGCCGCGAGCATCACCGCCTCGAGGCCCGATCCGCATACCTTGTTGACGGTGAGGGCCGATACGGTTCCGGGGAGCCCTGCTTTGAGCGCTGCCTGTCGCGCCGGCGCCTGACCGACTCCGGCTTGAAGAACGTTGCCCATGATCACGTTCCCGACGTCCGCGGGTGAAACACCCGCTCGGGAAAGGGCGGCACGTATGGCGATCGCGCCGAGGTCCGTGGCTGAAAGTGGTGCAAGGCCGCCCAGGTAACGCCCGATAGGCGTCCTGGCGGCCGATACGATTACTGGTTGGCGGCTGAGGTCTGACATGGGTGGAAAGCTAATCGGAATGCTCCGGATTTTCCCCAACAACGCGCGCCGACGCCGCGAACGCGCGAAATCACGGCGTGAGCGACCGTGAAGCGATCTCGGATTGCACGCGCCTTACAAAGTCAGCCAGCGGAGTGACTTCCTGCTTGCTCCCCGCGCCGCGTGTTCGTACGGCAACGCTCCCCTGCTCGGCTTCCCGACCTCCGACAACCGCCATGTATGGGATCTTGAGCGTTTCAGCCTCGCGGATCCTGTAGTTCAGGGTCTGGTTGCGGTCATCCAGATGCGCGCGCACGCCGGCCTCGACCAGCGCGTCCCGTACCGCGCGCGCCGCCTCGAACTGTGCGTCGGAAATCGGCACTATGCGCACCTGCTCCGGCGCGAGCCAGAGCGGGAACGCACCCGCGAAGTGCTCGATCAGAATCGCGATGAAACGCTCGAACGATCCCAGAATGGCACGGTGAATGATGACCGGCCGGTGCGGCTGGTTATCCTCGCCCGTATAGCTCAGATCGAAGCGCTCGGGGTTCGCGTAGTCGAGCTGGATCGTGCCGAGCTGCCACTGACGACCGATGGAATCGGTTACGTCGAAGTCGATCTTGGGACCGTAGAATGCGCCGTCGCCTTCCTTGAGCTCATACGGTAGTCCCGTGTTGATCAGCGCAGCGCGCAACGACTCCTCGGCGCGATCCCACATCTCGTCCGTGCCTACGCGAAACTCGGGGCCGGGCCGCGTCGCGAACTTCGCCGTGTAGCTGAGCCCGAACACTCCGTAGCAATCGTTGACCATCTCGACCAGACTCTTCACCTCATCGGTGATCTGCGATTCGGCGAGATAGATGTGCGCATCGTCCTGCTGGAACTGACGCACGCGCGTGAGTCCCGACAGCGCGCCGGAGATCTCGTTGCGGTGCAGCACGTCCTGCGTCGCGTAACGAACGGGAAGCTCGCGATAACTGTGCTTCCTGCTCCCGTACAGTACGTGATGCGACGGGCAGTTCATCGGCTTGAGCGAGAAGTCGTGCTCGCCCGTCTCGTTGTCGAGGACGAGGAACATGTTCTCCTTGTACTTGCCCCAGTGCCCCGACTGCTCCCACAACGTCTTGTGATACAGCAGCGGCGTCTTCACTTCGTCGTAGCCGGCCACGCGCAGCTTGCCGCGCATGAAGTCAACGAGGCCGTTATAGATGATCGTTCCGCGATTGGTCCAGAATGCAGCACCAGGCGCGATGGGATGGAACTGGAACAGGTCCAGCTCCTTGCCCAGCCGGCGATGGTCGCGCCGCTTCGCCTCCTCGATGCGATAGAGGTAGGCGTCCAGGTCTTCCTTGCGGAACCAGGCAGTTCCATAGATACGCTGGAGCATCTGGCGCTTTTCGTCTCCGCGCCAGTACGCGCCCGCCGTGCTCATCAGCTTGAAGTGCTTGAGGTAGGACGTATCCTGAACGTGCGGCCCTCGGCACAAATCCGTGAAAGGGCCGTCGGTATAGGTGGAAATCACCTCGCCGTCGGGCAATTCGGACAGTCGTTCGAGTTTCAACGGATCGCCTTGGAACACCCGTTCGGCCGCCACACGATCAAGCTCTGCGCGGACGAAGGGGTATTTTTCGGATGCGATTTTGCGCATCTGCTTTTCGAACGCTTCGAGATCTTCGGGAGTGAAGGGATGGTCGACGCCGAAGTCGTAGTAGAACCCGTCCTCGATCGATGGACCGAAGCCGATCTGCGCATCCGGACGGACGCGCCGGACGGCAGTCGCGAGAAGGTGCGCGGCCGAGTGACGCAGAACAGGCAGGGCCTCCGGATCGCGCTCGGTGAGCACGCGGAACGCCCCGCTCTTGCGGAGCGGCGTCATCAGGTCCTGGATCTCGCCGTTCACAGAAACCGCGATTGCGGCCCGTAGCAGGCGGTCGCCAATGGATCCCACTACCTCTGATGGCAGCGTACCTTCGGGGACGGATCTTACGGAACCGTCGGGAAGCGTTAGCTCTAGCAAGAAATCGTCTGATTGAGAGTTCGCCCGGGTGGCCTTCTTCTTGCCGCCTTCATGATGCGACACCATCTAATTAATCGAGCGTATGCGTAAGCTATCCTTTGAGGAAAACCTCCGCCACAGGTTGCGCGACCTCCCGCGCTTCCGTCACCAGGATGAACGCCCCAGCACGGGTGAGGGTCTCGTGTATCTGGCGATCGGCGCGGTGGCAGGTATCGCCGCGGGCGTCGTGGTCGCGCAGAAATTCGGCGGCTTCTCTGCTCTCGCCACAAAGCTGCGCGAGCGGCTTGGCGCACAGGAGGAAGACGAGTTCGTCGCCAGCGAATATGACGAATACGACGAAGAGGACTACGACGCCGACGAGGACGAAGAGGAGGAGTTATCGCCTCTCGAAGAGCTCGAGGAGCGCGTCCTCGAGGCATATCACAACGATCCCATCCTGAGCGAGCGCGCGATCGACATCGGCGCCATAGACGAGGGGATCATCGAGCTTACCGGATGGGTGTATGCGGCAAGTGAGGCCGAGCACGCCGTGACCGTCGCCCGTGGCACCCCCGGAGTCGGTACGGTGCTCAACCGTCTTGCCGTACGATCTGAAGAAGACCAGATGGACGATGCGGCGGACCGTTACGACGCCGGCGAGGATCGCCTCACAGAGTCACACTGGGAGGGCCAGGGCGTCGGAATGGGGCGGAAGCGCCAGGGCGACTCCTCGGAGACCGACCGGAACGTGGATCCCAAGCCGAATCTGGAAGACAAATGGATGAACGAGGACGAGGCCTATCGATCCGCAGCCGAGCCTGTGGACGAAATCGTGGCACGGCACAAGCGACCGCCGTCGCAGCGCGGCCGCGCGGATGGTTCGCCCGCGGCGCCGGGCGGCGTTCCCAAGGCAGATAACGTGGCGAATCCCGAAGAGGCACCGCCCGCCGCGTAGTGGCCTGGTGAGATCGCGGCGCGCGATGCGACGCCACGATCTCACCGTCTGTTCTGAGCGCGCCACTACCGTCAGGCGTTAAATTGGGCGTTGAATGACCACGCCCCCGACAGCTGAGATTCCAGCTCAGTACGATCCGGCGGCGACCGAGCGCGAGTGGTATGAGCGCTGGCTCGCCGCCGATGCATTTACGGCCGATGCCGCCCGCTCCACTCGCAGCGGCGGAGATCGCACGCCCTTCACGATAGTGATGCCGCCGCCAAACGTCACCGCGGTGCTGCACGTCGGCCACGGGCTGAACAACACCGTCCAGGACGTGATCGCGCGCTGGCGTCGCATGTGCGGCGACGAAATGCTCTGGCTCCCGGGCACCGATCACGCGGGCATCGCGACGCAGAACATCGTGGAGAAGTTGCTGGCGAGCGAGGGAAAGACACGCTTCGACCTCGGTCGCGATGCATTCATCGCCCGCACGATGGAGTTCGTCGCCGACACGGGCGGCGCGATCCTCGAACAGTTGCGATCGATCGGCGCGTCCTGCGACTGGTCCCGCACTGCGTACACGCTGTCGCCGGAGCTGTCGGTCGCGGTGCGCGAAGCTTTCGTGCAGCTGCACGAGCGGGGGCTCATCTACCGTGGGCATCGCGTCATCCACTGGTGTCCGCGCTGTCTCACGTCATTGAGCGACGAGGAAGCGGAGCACGACGAGGAAGCGGGCTCGCTGTACCACATCAGATACGCGATCGTGGGAGAGCCGGGCAAGTGGCTCACCGTTGCAACTACGCGCCCCGAAACGATGCTCGGCGACGTCGCACTGGCGGTGAATCCGGATGACGAGCGATACACATCGCTGATCGGCAGGACTGTCATTCTCCCGATAGCCGGAATCGAGATTCCGATAATTGCGGATGCGTACGCCGATCCTGCCTTCGGCACGGGTGTCGTCAAGATCACGCCCGCGCACGATCCCAACGATTTCGAGGTTGGCAAGCGCCATGCGCTGCCGATGCCGGTGATCATGACGGCGGAAGGCAACATCGACAACGTTACGGACGCCGAGGGACGTGTTCCGCCCGACTTGCGTGGCGTGGAGCGATTCGAGGCGCGCGACCGCATCGTCGCGATGCTCAAGGAAAGTGGCGCACTCGCGAAGGTCGAAGCACATCAACACGCAGTGCGACATTGCTATCGTTGTGGAACGGTTGTGGAACCGCGTCTGTCGGACCAGTGGTTCGTGCGCATGCGCGAGCTTGCTGCGCCGGCACTCGAGGGCGTGCGCACCGGGCGCATTCGCATCCTCCCGGAGCGCTGGGAAGCGGTGTACGTGAACTGGCTGGAAGGGATTCGCGACTGGAATATTTCCCGCCAGCTCTGGTGGGGACATCGCATTCCAGTCTGGTATTGCGTGAATCACGGCTGTGTGACGGTTAGCCGCACGGACGTCACATCGTGTCCTGATTGTGGCGGTCCAGTCCGACAGGACGAGGATGTGCTCGACACGTGGTTCTCTTCCTGGCTCTGGCCGTTTTCCACGCTTGGTTGGCCGAACACGGATGCAGCCGATCTCAGGGCGTTCTATCCGACCGACGATCTCGTTACCGCACCGGAGATTCTGTTCTTCTGGGTCGCGCGGATGGTGATGGCCGGTTACGCCTTCATGGGTGACGCCCCGTTTCACACGATTTATCTGCACGGAACAGTTCGCGATACAAACCATGTGAAGATGTCCAAGTCACTTGGTAACGGGATCGATCCGCTCGACGTCGTGCGTCTGTATGGTGCCGATGCGTTGCGCTACACCGTGATCTCGGGAATGGGCATGGGTGCGGACCTGGTGCTCGATCCGGGTGATCTGGACCGTTCGTTCGCGCCAGGCCGCAATTTCGCGACGAAGCTCTGGAACATCGGACGCTTCCTTCTCACCAAGGTTGGTGACGAGCCCGTCGCTTCTGTAAGCGACATCCAGGACTCGCGGCTCGCGCGCGCCGATCGCTGGATTCTCGACCGTCTCAACGTCGCGGTTGCGGAATGCGACGCTGCACTGGGCCCGGCGCGTCCCACCGGCACCACATGGGATCGGAGCGAGTTGCACGCTGGACTGCGATTGAACGAGTACGCCGAGACAGCGCGGCGTTTCGTGTGGAACGAGCTGGCCGACTGGTATCTCGAAAGCGTCAAGAGCCGAGTCGCGACAGACGGCGATGACCGCGACGTTGCGCGCGCGGTGCTCGTGCACGTCTTCGACGCCGCGTTGCGACTGTTGCATCCCGTGATTCCGTTCATCACGGAAGCGCTGTGGCAACGACTGCCCGAGCGCGCGGCGAAGGATTCTGCGCTTCTCTGCACCGCGGCGTGGCCGGTCGCGTCACCCATGCGCGCGGACGGAGGGGCGGCAGAATTCGAGCGGGTGCGTGAATGTGTCGACGCCCTGCGTGCAATGCGCGCGGAATATGGAGTTACACCGGGCAAGGTCGTTCATGCCGTCGTCGTGGCCACGCCGACTCCGGAGTTGTACATCACGGAGGCCGGACTGATCGGACAGCTCGCGCGCGCGACGCTGACGGTTTCGGGTCGAGTCGATGGACCTGCCGTGCACACCTTGCTCGCTGACGGAAGCGATCTCGTCATCTCGCTCGGCGGCCTCGTCGATCTCGAACAGGAGCGACGCAAGCTCGAAGTGGAGTTGAGTCAGCTGGAGGGCCAGATTGCTGCACTACGCGGCAGGCTCGCCAATGAGTCATTTACCACCCGTGCACCTGTACATATCGTCGATGCCGAGCGCGCCAAGGAGCGAGAGTGGTCCGCGCGCGCCGAGGCATTGCGCAAGAAGGTAATTACACTCGGGGCTGGTACTTGAGGGTACGGCGCAGCAGCGTCTTCAACGCGCTGGCGATGCTCGCTTTGTTTGCGTGCGCATCGCCGGGCGTTCCGCCAGGCGGACCTGAGCGCCACACGCCGCCTGCGATCACGCGCATCCAGCCCGACACGAACAGCGTCGGCGTGCGCGGAAAGGATTTCGTGATTCACTTCGACGAGGTGATCTCGGAGCATCCTGCCGGAGCAACGACGCTCGGCGACCTGGTACTTATATCGCCGCAGCGCGGAAAGCCTGACGTGGAGTGGCACCGGTCGTCGCTCAGCATTCATCCGCCCAAGGGCTGGCGCGCAAACACGACGTACACTGTCACTATACTTCCGGGTATCGCCGACCTTCGCGGCAACGTGCGCACGACGCCGACCGTCGTAACCTTTTCGACCGGTCCATCGATCCCGAACACGTCGATTCGAGGCACGATTTTCGACTGGCTTTCCGGGTTGCCCGTCACCAGCGG
>Ga0207657_10000523_pt1 | contig 40648 bp, 42 predicted proteins | sample KBSC33metaG_FD_184316 | JGI IMG/M metagenome (GOLD analysis project Ga0207657, IMG submission 184316) | Corn rhizosphere microbial communities from Kellogg Biological Station, Michigan, USA - KBS C3-3 metaG (SPAdes) (version 2) | ecosystem: Host-associated > Plants > Roots > Rhizosphere > Soil ... | reverse complement strand
TTCAGGTCGAGACGCTCGAGGGGCCGGTCGAGCTCGAGCTGCCCGCGGGCGTCCAGCCGGGTGAGGTACGGGTGCTGCGCGGCAAGGGGATGCCCGTCCTGCAGGGGTTCGGGCGGGGCGACCACCGCGTCCTCGTCAACGTCTCCGTGCCACGCCGGCTCAGCGAGGAGCAGCGCCGCCTGCTGCAGGAGTTCGACGCGGCGAGCGACGCCGACACCTACCGCCACGACGAGAGCTTCTTCGAGAAGCTGAAGAGCGCGTTCCGCTGACCGGCCTGCGCAGGGTGTCGGTGCAGGTCGGGCTCGCGCGCGCCGAAGAGGCTCGCGCGACGATGATCGAGCTCTTCCCGGCCGGCTTCGAGGAGGTCGACCGGAAGCGCGGCATCGAGCTCGTCGCCTATACGGACGCCGCGGGCGAGGAGCGCCTCTGGCATTTCTTCGGCAGCGCGCGCGGCGACGACGTCGAGGCAGGCTGGGAGGATCGGTGGCGCGTCTTCCACCGTCCGGTGCGCGTCGGCCGCCTGTGGATCGGGCCGCCCTGGGAGGAGCCGCCGGCGGACGCGCTGGCGGTCGTCGTCGATCCCGGCCGCGCCTTCGGCACCGGCTCCCACCCGACCACCCAGCTCTGCCTCCAGTTCCTGCAGGAGCTGGAGCCCGGGTCGCTCGTCGACGTCGGGTGCGGCTCCGGGGTGCTCTCGATCGCGGCCGCACTCCTCGGATTCACACCGGTGATCGGCGTCGACATCGAGCCTCCGTCGATCGAGGCGACGCTCGAGAACGCACGGACGAACGGCGTCGACGTGGTCGCGCGTCTCGCGCGTCCCGACGAGGCGCTGCCCGCGGCGGCGACCGCCGTCGCGAACATCTCGCTCGAGGCCGTCCTCGCCCTCGCCGGGCGCCTCGACGTGGACCGGCTCGTCACGTCCGGCTACTTCGTCTCGGAGCAGCCGGAGCTTGCCGGCTACCGCCATGTGGGCCGGCGGACGCTCAACGAATGGGCCTCCGACCTGTACGAGCGCACGTAGACGCCGTTTCAGCGCATACGATCTGCCGGTGGCGACGTTCCGCGTCGACTTCCTCGGCTGCAAGGTCTCGCACGCCGACGTGCACGAGGTGCGGGAAGCCCTCCTGCGGGACGGCCACGCCGAGCGTCGGGACGAGCGGGCCGACGTCGCCGTGATCAGCACCTGCTGCGTCACGAACGAGGCCGTCGCGAAGAGCCGCAAGGCCGCGGCGCGTGCGGCGCGTACCCACGACCGCGTCTACGTCACCGGCTGCGGCGCGAACCTCCAGAGCGACGCCTTCGCCGGGCTGCCCGCGAACGTCACCGTCGTCGCGAAGCGAAGCGAGGAGACGGCGGCCTTCGTCGCCGGTGACGTCGGTGCGATCGGCTGCGTCCAGGCCGACGCGCGTATCGACCGCGTCCGCGCGTTCGTGAAGATCCAGGACGGCTGCTCGTTCTCCTGCAACTTCTGCGTGATCCCGCTCGTACGCGGCGCGTCACGCAGCAGGACCGCAGCCGCGATCCTCGCCGAGATCGGGCGGCGGGTCGGGCAGGGCCATCGCGAGGTGGTGCTCACGGGAATCAACCTCGGCTGCTTCCGCGACCGCGCCGCGGGCTATGACCTGCCGCGCCTCGTGCGAGAGGCGGGCGCGCTGCCCGGCCTCGAACGGCTGCGTCTCAGCTCGATCGAGATCAACCACGTCGGCGACGCGCTGGTTTCCGCGCTGCGCGACACCCCGACGGTCAGCCGGCATCTGCACGTCCCGCTCCAGTCCGGCGACGACCGTGTCCTCGAGGCGATGGGGCGTCGCTACTCGACCGCGACCTACCTTCGCCGGCTGACCCGGCTCGCCGGGGAGTTCAACCTGACGAGCGACGTGATCGTCGGCTTCCCGGCCGAGGACGATGCCGCGTTCGAGGCGACGCTCCGCACCGTCGAGCGGGCAGGCATCACGAAGGTGCACGTCTTCCCGTACTCGCCGCGCCCCGGCACGGTCACCGAGGCCGACGACCCGGTTTCCCCGCGGCGGAAGCAGGACCGCGCGGCACGGCTGCGTGCGCTCTCCCACGAGCTCTGCCTGCGGCGCTGGCACGGCAAGGTGGGGAGCGTGGACCGGGTGCTCGTCGACCGGCCGGGTCGCGGCTACGGCGACGACTACACCCCGTGGCTCGTCGACGCGCCGGTCGGCGAGCTCGTCGACGTCCGCGCCGGAGCCGTGACCGAGGAGGGGATCCTCGCTGCCCGGTGACTGCCTCTTCTGCAAGCTCGTCCACGAAGGCGAGCACGTCCACGAGGCGGACGGCTTCGTGGCGATCAACGACATCAATCCGCAGGCACCGGTCCACGTGATCGTCCTGCCGGAGCGTCATGTCGATACCTTCCGCGACGTATCCCGATTCGACGAGGTGGAAGCGAAGCGCATGTTGGAGTTCGTCGCAGAGACGGCTGAGAAGGTGGGCCTGACCGACTACCGGGTCGTCGTGAACGTCGGCGCAGGGGGCGGTCAGACGATCTTCCACCTGCACTGGCACATCCTCGGCGGCCGCGAGCTCGAGGAGCGGCGGCTGTGAGCCTGATCGTCCGCCTCGAGCACGAGGTGAAGGAGGCGATGCGCGCCCGCGACACCGACCGGCGCGACGCGCTCCGCCTGATCGTCTCCAGCCTCAAGTCTGCCGAGAAGGAGCTGCTCCGCCCGCTCTCCGACGACGAGGAGCTGCAGGTGATGCAGCGCGAGCGCAAGCGACGGGTCGAAGCCGCCGACGCCTTCCGCGCGGCGGGGCGCGAGGAGCAGGCGGCGAAGGAAGAGGCGGAGCTCGCCGTGCTGGAGGAGTTCATGCCGGAGCCCCTCGCCGAGGAGGAGCTCGAGCGGATCGTCGACGACGCGATCGCCGAGAACAAGGCGACGAGCATGCGCGACATGGGCCGGGTGATGGCCGACGTGATGCCGCAGATCGCGGGCCGCGCCGACGGATCGGCGGTGAGCCAGCTCGTACGCGAGAAGCTGGCGTGATCCGCCCGGTCGACCTCGGGGTCTGCCAGGGCTACGAGTACGAAGGGGACGCCGCGCGCACGGCGATCGCGCTCCCGGGCGCGATGCTGGCGGGGATGCCGGCGCTCTGGTACGCCTTCGAGCCGCTGCTCGCGGAGGATTGGCGGATCGTGCTCGTCTGGGACCAGTACCTCGACCGCAGCGAGGATCCGACGGCCTGGGCGCGGATCCGTGCGGAAGCGGCCGAATCGTATGCCGGTGACGTGCGCCTCGTCCTCGCGAAGTCGCTGACGACGCGGGCTGCAGGTCTCGTCGCCGAACGCGGTTGGGCCGGCATCTGGCTGACGCCGCTCCTCGACGACGCCGAGTCCGTCGCAGGGCTCCGCCGGCGGTCGGCGCCCGCGTTGCTCGTGGGCGGAACCGCGGACCCGTCGTGGGACGGCGAGCTCGCGCGTGAGCTCTCCGACGACGTGCTCGAGGTGGGCGGCGCCGACCACGGCCTCGCGCGGATCGACCAGGCGCCCCTGATCGCCGCAGCGGTACGGGCGTTCTCAGCCCGCCTGCTGAGGGCCTGACGCGACGAAGTCGCGGCGGCGGACGAGCCCCGCTGCGAGCACGGCGCCGCACGCGGCGACGATCGCGCCCACGAGCAGGATGTCGTGCAGGCCGTGGACGAACGACGCTCGCGAGGCGGCGCCGACGTTCGGGCCGAACGACTCGGGGCCGACCTTCGACGCGAAGATGGCGCCGAGCGCCGCGATGCCGGTGGCGATCCCGATCTGCCTGAACGTGTTGTTGATGCCGGACGCCATGCCCGCGCGCTCCTGCCGTACCGTCGAGATCGCGGTGGTCGCGAGCGGCGCGTTCACGAGCCCGATCCCGACCCCGCCGATCACGAACCCGGGCAGCAGCACGGTCCAGTGGGAGCTCGTCGTGACGCGACTCATCAGCCACATCGCGACGGCGTTCAGCGCGAGGCCGGATCCGAGGAGCACGCGGATCGGCACGTGGGCGATCAGCCGTCCTGCGAGCGGTGCGGCGAAGAACGAGACGACGCTCAGCGGCAGGAACCTGAGCCCGGTCTGCAGCGGCGAGAGACCGAGGATGTTCTGGAGGTACAGGGTGAGGTAGAGGAACATCGCGAACATCGAGGATGAGATCGCGAACGCGGTGATCTGCGCACCGACGAACGCCGGCCGTCCGAAGAGCGAGAGATCGATCATCGTCGTCGACTCGGTCGCCTGCGAGATGACGAACACGGTCAGCGATGCGGCCGCCACCGCAAACAGGACGAGGATGAGGACGCTCGACCACCCGTGCTTGTTGCCCTCGATCAGCGCGAGGATCAGACACAGGAGGCCGGCGGTCAGCGTCACGAGCCCGACCGGGTCGAGGCGGCTGTGCTCGGGATCGCTCGACTCACGGAGCTGGCGCAGCGAGAGGACCACGGCTCCGGCGCCGATCGGGATGTTGACGAGGAAGATCCAGCGCCACGAGAGCCACGAGGTGAGCACCCCGCCGGCAAGCGGCCCGATCGCGACCGCGGCGCCGATCGTCGCGCCCCAGATGCCGAACGCGGTACCGCGCTCCTTGCCGTGGAACTCCTGCGAGAGAAGCGCGAGCGCCGTCGCGAACATGATCGCGCCGCCGATCCCCTGGACGCCGCGGGCGATGATCAGGAAGAGGGCGTCGTTGGAGAGGCCGCAGGCGGCCGACGCGACCGTGAAGAGGACGATCCCCGTCACGAACAGGCGCTTGCGGCCGAAGAGGTCGGCCAGCGACCCGGCGGTCAGGACGCAGGTTGCGAGCGCAAGCGCGTACGCGTCGACGATCCACTGCAGGTCGGAGAATGAGGCATGGAGCGCCCGCTCGATCGCGGGCAGGGCGACGTTGACGATCGTGATGTCGAGCAGGAGCATGAAGGTCGCGGTGCAGACCGCGACCATCGTCCACCACTTGCGCGCCATGTCCGCAACCTACACTGAGGCCCATGGAAGAGACCCTCGAGGTATCGAACGAGGTCGCGGCCGAGCTGGCCGGGATCTCGGACGGCGTGCTCGACGCCCTGCGCGAGCGCCTGCAGTGCACCGTGCGGCTGCGGGGCAACCAGCTGACACTCGAGGGAGACGACCGGCACGTCGCGGGCGCTCGCGCGGTGATCGACGAGCTGGTCGAGCTCGTCGAGGGCGGCCATCAGATCGGCGGCCACACGGTCGACGCGGTGCTCGGCACGCTCGAGGCCGGTCACGACGTCCGCGAGGTGTTCGACGCGGTGGTCTGGCGCCACCGCGGCAAGAAGATCGCGCCGAAGACCGTGACGCAGAAGGAGTACATCGACGCGATCCGCCGCGCGACCGTCACGTTCGGCATCGGCCCCGCCGGCACCGGCAAGACCTACCTCGCGATGGCGCTCGCCGTCGCGGCGCTCCACGAGCGCGAGGTGGCGCGGATCATCCTCACCCGGCCCGCCGTCGAGGCCGGGGAGCGGCTCGGCTTCCTGCCGGGAGACCTGATGGCCAAGGTCGACCCGTACCTGCGCCCGCTGTTCGACGCGCTCTACGACATGCTCGAGCCGGACAAGGCGAACAGCCTGATCGAGCACGGGACGATCGAGGTTGCACCGCTCGCCTTCATGCGCGGGCGGACGCTGAACGACAGCTTCATCATCCTCGACGAGGCCCAGAACACCTCGCCCGAGCAGATGCAGATGTTCCTGACGCGGCTCGGCTTCGGCTCGAAGGTCGTGGTCACGGGGGACATCACACAGATCGACCTGCCGCGAGAGTCACGGTCGGGGCTCGTTCACGTCCGCGACGTGCTGCAGCAGATCGACGGCATCGAGTTCATCGAGTTCGGTCACAAGGATGTCGTGCGCCACAAGCTCGTGCAACGGATCGTCGAGGCGTACAAGGAGCACACCGACGAGCGCAACCGATGATCTCGATCGAGGTCGAGAATCGAAGCGGCATCGATGTCGACGAGAGCGGCGCCGTCGAGCTGGCGGGCCGCGTCCTGCGAGCCGAGGGGATCGACGACGGCGAGCTCGGGATCTCGTTCGTCGACCGGGAAGCGATCCGCGCGCTGAAGCACGAGCACCTGGGGATCGACGAGCCCACCGACGTGCTCTCCTTTCCGATCGACGGCCGCGACGCGCTGCCGGCGGACGTGCCCCGCGCGCTCGGCGACGTCGTGCTCTGCCCGCAGGTGGTCGGGAACGAGTGGCGCTGGCCGCTCGCGCACGGTGTGCTGCACCTGCTCGGGTACGAGCACGGCGAGGCGATGGAGGCGCGTGAGCAGGAGCTGCTCGAGTGAACGGCCGGCGCGCCCCGGGCGTCCTCGACTCGTTCAACTACGCGTTCGAGGGGATCATCCACGTGCTTCGCACGCAGCGGAACATGCGGATCCACTTTGCCGTTGCGTTCATCGTGCTCGTCGCGGCGATCGCGCTCAACGTCACGAAGCTCGAGCTGATCGCGCTCCTCATCTCGATCACGTTCGTGCTGATCGCGGAGATGCTGAACACGGGGCTCGAGGCCGCGATCGACATCGCCACGACCTCGTTCGACCCGATGGCGAAGCTCGCCAAGGACATCGCGGCCGGCGCCGTCCTGATCGCCTCGGTGAACGCGGTGATCGTCGGCTACCTCGTCTTCTCGGGCAAGGTCGCGAACCGCTCGTCGCACGTGCTCGACCGCCTGCGCGACGCGCCTGCGGAGCTGACGCTCGTCGCGCTCGTCCTGACGGTGATCCTGGTCGTCGCCACGAAGGCGTACACCGGTCGCGGAACGCCGTTGCGCGGTGGGCTACCGTCCGGGCATGCCGCGCTTGCATTCGCAGGGTGGATGGCCGTCACCTACGTCACCGGCTCCGGCACGCGCTTCGTCGTCTCGACGATCGCGTTGATCATGGCGCTGCTCGTCGCCCAGACACGGGTGGAGTCCGGCGTCCACTCTGCGCTCGAGGTGACCTACGGCGCGCTCGTCGGCGCGCTTGCAGCGCTCGTCGTGTTCCAGGTGTTTTCGTGAGCGAGCTTGTCCGCAAGGCGGAGGAGGCTGCCGGGCAGGCGTACGCGCCGTACTCGGGGTACCGCGTGGGTGCCGTCGTGCGGATGTCCGACGGGCGCGAGTTTGCCGGCGTCAACGTCGAGAACGCGGCCTACCCCCTGACGCAGTGCGCCGAGAAGACGGCGATCGGCGCGGCGGCGAGCGCGGGGTACCGCCCCGGCGACATCGTCGAGGTGGGCATCAGCGCGTCACCGTGCGGCGGCTGCCGCCAGTGGCTGTACGAGTGGCGGGTCCCGGTAGTCGGCTACCGGCGCGAGGACGGCTCGATCGGAACCGCCTCGGCCGCAGAGCTGCTGCCGGACACCTGGACGCTGCCGGGATGAAATCCGGCTTCGCCGCCGTTGCCGGGCGCCCCAATGTCGGCAAGTCGACGCTCGTCAACGCCCTTGCCGGCGCGAAGGTCGCGATCGTCTCCGACAAGCCGCACACGACGCGCCACCAGATTCGCGGCATCTACACGAGCGAGGAGGCGCAGCTCGTCCTCGTCGACCTGCCCGGCTGGCAGAAGCCCATCGACACCCTCACCGAGCGCATGCAGGAGCGCGTCGACGAGACGATCTCGAGCGATCTCGACGCGCTGATGGTCGTCGTCAGCGCGCGCGACCGGATCGGGGCCGGGGATCGGTTCGTGGGCCGGCGCGTGTTCTCCCTCGGCGTGCCGGTCGTGATCGTGGTCAACAAGGTCGACCGGCTGAAGGCCGGCCACATCGCGACGCAGATGAAGCAGGCGGCGACCCTCGGGAACTTCCATGCGCTCCACCCGGTGAGCGCGCTCACCGGCGACGGGATCGCCGAGCTTCGCGCCGACCTGATCTCGCTCCTGCCGGAGGGGCCGCTCTACTACCCCGCCGAGACGAGCACGGACATGCCGCTCGAGGCGCGCATCGCGGAGCTCGTGCGTGAGCAGGCGCTGCGGCTGACGAAGGAGGAGGTCCCGCACGCGGTCACCGCCGAGGTGGTGGAGATCGACGAGAAGCGTGTCCACGTGCGGCTGTACACGGAGACCGAGAGCCAGAAGCAGATCCTGATCGGGAAGGGAGGCACGATGGTGCGCGAGATCGGCCGTGGCGCGCGCCCGCACGTCGAGGCGCTGATGGGCCGTCACGTGTTCCTGCAGCTGCAGGTGAAAGCCGCGCCGAGGTGGCGGCGCAACCAGACGATGCTGGAACGGCTCGGCCTCTGATGGCGCGGGTCGGACGCGAAGGCGACGAGCTCGTCGTTCGGCTGAACGACCTCGAGAAGGCGGGCGCGCTGCGCGGCGACGTCCGGGTCCCGCTCTCCGCGGTGCGGGCCGTCACCGTGTCGGAGAGGCCGTTCCGGGACCTCCGCGGCATCCGCGCCCCCGGGGCGGGACTGCCGGGCGTGATCGCGCTCGGCACCTGGCGCTACCGGGGCGGCAAGGACTTCGCCGCGCTCTATCGCGGCGGCCCCGCGCTCGTGGTCGAGCTGGACGAGGGCGCGCCGTACCGGCGGCTGCTCGTCTCGGCGCACGACGCCGTCGCGCTCCGCGAGGAGCTCGTGGCGGACACGATGCCCGCGAGCTCCGACACGTTCTAACGAGCCACGTCCCGATGAGCCATGTCCAGGGGACAGTCCCCCGGACATGGCCGATAGGGACATGTTTTTTCGCGCGCGTCGGCGAACGATGCCGCTGTTCTCCGCGGCGAACTCCACTCGTCCGTTCAGGCCATGTCCCGGGGACTGTCCCCGGGACATGGCCCGCAGGGACATGGCCGTTACGGACGGTTCAGGCTCGAACGGCGCCGAGCAGCGTGGCGAGCCGGTCGCGGTCCGCGTCGGCCGGCCAGATGCCGCGGAGCGCGCCCTCGGCCGCCTGCTCGGCGGTGACGCGTGCCTCGTCTGCGACGCGCCGGCCCGACTCGGTCAGGGTGACGAGCGCGAGGCGTGCGTCGCGCGCGTGCGATTCCCGGCCGACGAGGCCGATCCGCTCGAGCGGGGCGAGCTGCCGGGCGACCCCGGACGGCGTGATCCCGAGCCGCGACGCGAGGTCGACCCGGCGGAGCCTCTCCTCCGGCGCCTGCCGCAACTCGAGCAGGAGCGCGAGGTCGGAGAGGCTGATCCCGTGGTGGTGACCGAGCGGGACGTCGACGTGCCGCAGGACGAGGGTGCGGGCGAGGGCGAGGTCGAGCACGGCTGCAAGCGGGTTGCTCATCGCGCCAGCATATCATCAACTGATCAACGACTGCTCATCGAGATCGCACAGGCCTCGCCTTCTACACTGCAACTGAGATGGCGCAGGCCCCCGCACTCCCGCACGGTTTCGAGCTGCCGCTCAAGCAGCGGCTGCCCCGCATCGGCTCGATCGACCAGGTCGCCGTCGAGGCACGTGCGGGCGAGCTCGCGAAGCGCTCGATCAAGAAGGACGCCAAGGTCTGGGCGCTCGAGCTGGCGCTCCGCTGCTGCGACCTGACGACGCTCGAGGGCCAGGACACGCCCGGGAAGGTGGCGGCACTCTGCTCGAAGGCGATTCGCCCCGACCCGAGCGATCCGACGGTGCCGTCCGTCGCGGCCGTTTGCGTCTACCCGAACCTGATCGCCGCCGCGAAGGAGCGCCTGTCGGGCTCGAGCGTCAAGATCGCGAGCGTCGCGACCTACTTCCCGTCCGGCCAGGCGCCGCTCGACGTGAAGCTCCGCGACGTCGAGGACGCGGTGGCGCTCGGGGCCGACGAGATCGACATGGTGATCGACCGAGGCGCCTTCCTCTCCGGGCGATACGCGAAGGTGTTCGACGAGGTCGTCAAGGTCAAAGAGGCTTGCGGCGACGCCCACCTGAAGGTGATCCTCGAGGTGAGCGAGCTCGGCACGTACGACAACGTGCGACGCGCGTCGCTTCTCGCGATGGCGGCGGGCGCGGACTTCATCAAGACGTCGACCGGGAAGCTGCCGGGTGCGGCGACGCTGCCCGTGCAGCTCGTGATGCTCGAGGCGATTCGCGACGTGCACGACGAAACCGGCCGCAAGGTCGGCATGAAGCCCGCCGGCGGGATCCGCACCTCGAAGAACGCGATCCAGTACCTCGTGCAGGTGCACGAGACGCTCGGCCCCGACTGGCTGACCCCCGACCTGTACCGGATCGGCGCGTCGAGCCTCGTCAACGACATTCTCATGCAGCTCCGCAAGGAGCGCACCGGCATCTATCAGTCGAAGGACTACTTCACCAATGACTGACGTCGAGAGACGGCAAGACCGGTCACCTGTCCCGCAGGACTGGACGTACGCGCCGGCGCCCGAGAGCACCGAGATCGTCAGGCTGCGCGAGCGCTACGGCCTGTACGTCGGCGGCGAGTGGCTCGACGCGAAAGAGCACTTCACGACGATCGCGCCGCGTGACGAGGCGCCGCTCGCGGAGGTCGGCCAGGCGAGTGAGGCCGACGTGCACGACGCCGTCACCGCCGCGCGCGAGGCGTTCGCCGGCTGGTCGAAGCTGCCGGGCTCCGAGCGCTCGAAGTACATGTTCCGGATCGCGCGGATCCTCGCCGAGCGCGCGCGGGAGTTCGCCGTGCTCGAGTCGCTGAACGGCGGCAAGCCGATCAAGGAGTCGCGCGACGTCGACGTGCCACTCGCAGCGGCGCACTTCTTCTACTACGCCGGGTGGGCGGACAAGCTCGAGTACGCGTTCCCGAACCGCACGCCGAAGCCGCTCGGCGTCGCCGGCCAGATCATCCCCTGGAACTTCCCGCTGCTGATGCTCGCCTGGAAGATCGCGCCCGCGCTCGCGGCGGGGAACACGGTCGTGCTCAAGCCGGCCGAGACCACGCCGCTCACCGCGCTCCTCTTCTGCGACGTGCTGCGGCAGGCGGAGCTGCCGGGCGGCGTCGTCAACATCGTCACCGGCGACGGCTCGACCGGAGCGGCGCTCGTCGACTCCGACGTCGACAAGATCGCGTTCACGGGCTCGACGGAGGTCGGCAAGGCGATCCAGCGCCGCCTTGCCGGCACCGACAAGCGACTCACGCTCGAGCTCGGCGGCAAGGCCGCGAACATCGTCTTCGACGACTGCGCGCTCGACCAGGCGGTCGAGGGGATCATCAACGGCATCTACTTCAACCAGGGGCACGTGTGCTGTGCAGGCTCGCGGCTCTTCGTCCAGGAGTCGATCTACGAGCCGCTCGTCGAGAAGCTGAAGCAGCGGATGACGACGCTGCGGGTCGGCGACCCGCTCGACAAGAACACGGACGTGGGGGCGATCAACTCGCGCGAGCAGCTCGACCGGATCGAGGAGCTCGTCGCAGCGGGCAAGGAGGAGGGCGCGGAGATCTATCAGCCGCCGTGCCGCCTGCCGGAGAAGGGCTACTGGTTCGCGCCGACGGTCTTCACGAACGTTGCGCAGAGCTATCGCATCGCGCAGGAGGAGATCTTCGGGCCCGTGCTCAGCGTGCTGACGTTCCGCACGCCGGACGAGGCGATCGAGAAGGCGAACAACACGCCGTACGGCCTGAGCGCCGGCGTGTGGACGGAGAAGGGCTCGCGCATCCTCTGGATGGCCGAGCGGCTGCGCGCCGGCGTCGTCTGGGCGAACACCTTCAATCGCTTCGATCCCGCGAGCCCGTTCGGCGGCTACAAGGAGTCCGGGTTCGGCCGCGAGGGCGGGCTGCACGGCATGGAGCCGTACCTGGAGCTCGCGCGATGACGCGCCTGCCGGTCAAGAAGACCTACAAGCTCTTCATCGGCGGCGCCTTCCCGCGCAGCGAGTCGGGTCGCACCTACGAGGCGCAGCAGCAGAACGTCGCGCGCGCCTCGCGGAAGGACGTGCGCGACGCGGTGCAGGCCGCGCGCGGCGCGCAGCCGAAGTGGGCGTCTGCAACCGCCTACAACCGCGGCCAGGTGCTCTACCGCATCGCCGAGATGATGGAGGCGCGTGTCCCCGAGTTCGCCGACCTCTGCTCGGGCAAGGACGAGGTGCACCGGGCGATCGACCGCTGGGTCTGGTACGCCGGCTGGGCCGACAAGCTCGCGCAGGTGATCGGCTCCTCGAACCCGGTCGCCGGCCCGTACTTCAACTTCACGATTCCGGAGCCGACGGGCGTCGTCGCCGTCGTGGCCCCGGACGAGCCGCCGCTCCTCGGCCTGGTCTCGCGGATCGCGCCCGTGCTCACGGGTGGCAATGCGGTGATCGCGCTCGCTTCCGAGACGCAGCCGCTCGCGGCGATCGAGCTGGCCGAGGCGATCGCGACGAGCGACGTCCCGGGCGGGGCGGTCAACCTGCTGACGGGTCACCGCGCCGAGCTCGCGCCGTGGCTCGCCTCGCACATGGACGTGAACGCGATCGACATCACCGGGGCGGACGGGCTGCGCGGCGATCTCGAGACGGCGGCGGCCGAGAACGTGAAGCGGGTCGTCCGCGGCGAGGCAGACGGTCAGTCGCTCTACGAGATCTCGGCGTTCCTCGAGCTGAAGACCGTCTGGCATCCGATCGGCGTTTGATGAGCGCGTTCGACGAGCTCGCGGAGATCGCGCCGCTGCAGATCTGGCCCGGGCTGATCGCGCGCGCGGTCGACGGCGCCGAGGCGACGCTCGCGGCGATCGAGCTCGAGCCGGACGTCGACGTGCCGGAGCATTCGCATGCGAACGAGCAGATCGGGATCCTCACCGGCGGCTCACTGACCTTCCGGATCGGCGGAGAGGAGCGCGAGCTCGGGCCCGGCGCGACCTGGAGCATCCCCGCGCACGTGCCGCACTCCGTCCGGTCGGGGCCCGGCGGCGCGACGTTGATCGAGCTCTTCGCCCCGGCCCGGGCCGACTGGGCCGACCGCGAGCGACTCGACCCACGCGCCCCAAAGGTCCTCTAGCCGGTTACCCTTGAGCCGAGTAGTGCCAGGGTCACGCCGCCTCAGCCAACGCATCTCCGAAGGTGACGGGATAGCGGTCATCGTCTGCGTCGACGACGCGGGCGGTGCGCGAGACGCCGAAGCGCAGGGGGCGAAGGCCGTTGCCGTCCACGGCGCGATCGACGGGATCCGCTCGGCGACGACGCTGCCCCTGCTCTGGCTGGGGGCCGGCGCACCGAGCGAGGCGGACGCGGTGACGATCAGGCCGCAGGACGAGGCCCGCCATCCTCACCTCGAGGCGGTCGTCGACGTCCGCGACGAGGACGAGCTCGAGCTGGCGCTGGAGCGTCTCGATCCGGAGATCTTCCTGCTGACCGCGAGCGAGATGCACGGGGACGTCGACCCGCTCGACGCCGTGCTCGAGCTGCTGCCGGACGTTCCGGCCGGCAAGCTCGCGATCGCCCAGGTCGACGTCGGGAGCCGCGCGGAGGTGCTTGCGCTCGAGCGCGCCGGGATCGACGCGGTGCTGGTGCCGGCCGGCGACGTGGCCGGCCTGGTCGGCGAGCGGCTCCCCGACGTATAGGCCGCTACCATGACGCCCGTGAGAGGGCTGCTCGCGTTTTCCCTGCTCCTCGGGGTGTGCGCGCTCCTCGCGAGCGGCTGCTCCGGGGACGCCAAGCAGGCCGAGGCTGCCGCCGCCACGGCGGCGCCGAAACCCCATTGCCCCGGCCGCGCCGGCTGGCAGCGGCTCGCGAACCGGATCGACGCGCCCGTGTATTGCCCGGGCTGGCTGCCCGATCCGCTCGTCGGCGCGATCGGCAACCGGTGGAACAACATCGACTCGGTCTCCAAGGACCGCAGCTACCTCGAGAGCTTCGTCTGGCAGGAGACGGGTGGGGGCGCGGCCGGGGGCGAGCTGCACGTCAACCTGCGCGCCTATCCGGGCGTCACGAAGATCCCGACCTGCCGCACCGGCGGCGTCGACTCCAAGAACGTGCCGTGCTTCGACGAGCCGAAGTGGACGATCAGCGCGAACGGGATCAGCGCGCGCGTCTACACGGTCAACCAGGACGCGGACGAGTGGCACTACGCGGCGCTCTGGCGTGCTGGGGGCAACCTCTACGTGCTCTCGGAGCACGTGGCGCCGCCGCTCACCGGCCCGCACGTCCTCCGCTACCTGAAGCAGGAGCTCGCGGCGCTCGTGCGGGTCACCCCGAGCACCTGATGAAGCTCACGCGGCGGCAGGTGCTCGCGGGCGCTGCTGCCGGCGCCGTCGGGGCGGGCGGGATCTACGAGCTCGTCGACCGGCTCGCGGCGTCGTCGCCGACTCGCCCGGCCGTCGGCGCGCTGCCCGAGCAGCATCTGCTGGAGGGAGTTCGCGTCACCCGGTCGGACGGGATCGAGGTGCTCGTGCCGCCGCTCCACCACGAGATCCTGACCGCGCGTGTGGCCGCCGACCGCGCCGACCTGCGCGATGCGCAGGCGAGCCTCGTGCAGGTACTCGACGGGCTCGACCGGGCGTATGCACCGTCACCGGCCGGTCTCGGAATCACGCTGGCGTGGGGGCTCCCGTACTTTCGCCGGCTGACGCCGGAGGCGCTGCGCCGCCACCTGCCGCACGACCGTCGCGCCGGCAAGCCCGTCGTGTTCGACACCGTGCGATTTCCGAGCGACCCGCCCGACACCCGGCTCGAGTCGAACGACGTCGCGATCCTCCTTCGCTCGGATTCGCGGGAGCACATCGACGATGCGACGGCACGGTTGCGCGACTCGAAGCTCTTCGAGCTGACGTCGATCCGTCGCGGCTTCGCGGGCGGCGGCTTCGAGGGCGGGCAGTCGCTGCCGAAGAAGCTGGCGCTCGCCGCGCAGATCCCGGGAGCCGACCTGATCCCCGACACGTCGGAGCTCTTTCTCGGGTTCACGTCGACGCAGAAGGCAGGCATGGGGCCCGGCACGATCGCGAACCTCGAGACGCTGGGCTACGTCGATATGCGGGGCAGCGACTACTTCCGGCACGGCACGCACATGCACCTCTCGCACATCCACGAGGACATCGAGGCGTGGTACATCAACTTCGACTTCGACGAGCGCGTGGCGACCGCGTTCCGGCCGAATCTCGACGTACGCCAGGACGTGCAGACCGTGCGGCAGGGGCCGCAGGACGTCTCGACCGACGCCGACGTCCGGCGCGACTACCGGAGCTCCGGCCGCATCGGACACAGCGCGTCGATCCAGACCACGTCGCGCCTCGAGCGCGACGTGGTCGCCGCGGACGGCACCGTCTACCCGAAGGGAACGGCGATCCCGGTACGCGCCGACTTCAACACGCTCGACAACCCGTTCGCGTGGTCGGTCCGGCCGGACGAGATCGGGGCCTTGCCCGCCGCGGGTGTCCACTTCGTCGTCTTCAACCCGACCGGGGACGACTTCCACCGCAACCGTATGGCGATGGACGGGGTCCTTCCCGGCGGCAAGATCCCGTTCGAGGCGCGCGACCGAAACCAGGGCTTCAACGCGGTGCTCTCGACGACGCATCGCCAGAACTTCCTCGTGCCGCCGCGGCGGCATCGCGCGTTCCCACTCGCCGAGCTCTGATCGAGCGCGTGAACGAGCTCCCCCGGCCGGTGCCAGGCACCGTCACGGGTCTGTGTCAGATCATCCCCATGCCTTGCGGCAAACCGTCGTCCCAGGCAGGATCGGTGGCGGGTGGGATGCCCACGGGGCCGGTGCCTGGCACCGACCCCGGCTCGCATACCGGCAAGGCGGGTGGGATGCTCGCGCTGGGGCCGGGTCTAGCCGAAGAACGCCCGCGCGACGTCGTACCACTCGGGTGGGACCGTCTTCAGCTCCGCGGTCGCCTCCTCGAGCGAGACGGCGATCACGTCGTCGCCTCGCAGCGCCGCCATCTGGCCGAACGCGCCCTCGCCGACGAGGTCGGCGGCCTTCAGCCCGAAGCGCGTCGCGAGGATGCGGTCGCGCGGGGTCGGCGAACCACCACGCTGCACGTGCCCGAGGACGGTCACGCGCGTCTCGAATCCCGTGCGACTCTCGATCTCCTCGCCGAGCTGCTCCCCGACGCCGCGTTTCGCGAGTAGCTTGTGGCCGAACTGGTCGACCTCTCCTTTGTCCTCCGCGCCGGGCAGCTCGCAGCCCTCGCTGACGACGACGATCGAGAAGTTCTTCCCGCGCGCGTGCCGCCGCCGGATCTCGTCCTCGACCTCGTCGAAGTCGACGGGCCGCTCGGGGATCAGGATCACGTCTGCGCCGCCGGCGATCCCGCTGTGCACGGCGATCCAGCCTGCGTGGCGGCCCATCACCTCGACGACCATCACGCGGTTGTGCGACTCGGCCGTCGTGTGGATGCGGTCGATCGCTTCCGTGCAGATCGCCACGGCCGTGTCGAAGCCGAACGTGTAGTCGGTGCCGGAGAGGTCGTTGTCGATCGTCTTCGGCACGCCGACGACCGGCGCGCCGAACTCAGAGAAGACCCTGGACGCGACGCCCAGCGTGTCCTCGCCGCCGATCGCGACGAGCGCGTCGAGGTGCTCGAACGCCGCCCGGACCGCCTCGACGCCGCCGTCGAGCTTGTACGGGTTCGTGCGCGAGGTGCCGACGATCGTGCCGCCGCGCGGGAGGATCCCCGAGATCTCGCTCGCGCCGAGCGGCTCGAAGAGCTGCTCGACCATCCCGCGCCAGCCCTCCCGGACGCCGACCACCTCGTGCCCCTGCGCCCACGCGCGCCGAGCGACCGCGCGGATCACCGCATTCAGCCCCGGGCAGTCGCCGCCCCCGGTGAGAACTCCGATCCGCATTGATCTGAGTCTATGTTCAGGCGCAGCGGGGCTCCCCTGGAACGGGGACACTGAGGCGATGGGCTCGCGTCTCCTGCCCGGCGCCTGCGCGGCGCTCCTGTTCGCGGGCGGCGGAACCGGGCACGCCGCCAACCTCGCGGGCGGGCATCCGTGCCCGGACGCTCGGGGATTCACGTGCTCGACGCTCACCGTGCCGCTCGACCACGGCGGACGCCGTCCGGGGATGCTCCGGCTGGCGGTTGCGGCCGCCGACAACGTGAACGCGCCGAAGGGCGTGCTGCTCCTGCTCGCGGGCGGACCGGGGCAGCCGGGCGTGCCGATCGCGCGCCGCGCGGCCGCGATCGTCGGCGTGGAGCGGCAGGCGTACCGAATCGTGCTCTACGACCAGCGCGGGACCGGGGCGGGAGCGCTGAACTGCCCTGCGCTCCAGGCCGCGATGGGCAGCTCCGATCTCTTCCCGCCGCCCGCCGGCGCGGTGCGGGCGTGCGCCGCACAGCTCGGCGCACGGCGGCAGTTCTTCGGCACCGACGACGTCGTCGCCGACATGGAGTCGCTCCGCAAGGCGCTCGGCGCCCGCCGGCTCGTCGTCGACGGGATCTCGTACGGGTCGTACGTGGCCGAGCGCTACGCACTGGCGCACCCCGACCGCGTCTCGAAGCTCGTGCTCGACTCCGTCGTGCCGCACACCGGTGAGACCGATCTCGGCGTCGACGAGTTTCGCGCCACGCGCCGTGTGCTGCGAGACGTCTGCGGCAGCGACCGCTGCGCGGCCGACCTGGGCGCCGTCGTGCGCAAGCTCGATGCCGGCCCGGCTCTGCTCGACGCGTTGACGTTCGACAGCATCGTCGACCCCACCTTCGTCTCGCTCTTCGACGTCCCCTCGATCCTGGCCGAGGCCCGAGCCGGGACCACACAGCCGCTCGTCCGGTTCCTGCAGACGGCGAGGGGCTACCAGCAGGCTCCTGCCGAGGCGCTCGACCAGGGGCTCCATGCGAGCGCGCTGTGCGCGGATTGGCGCTACCCGTGGGGCGACTCGGCGGCCCCGATCGCGGGACGGGAGGCGAAGCTCGCGCGAGCCGTCGCCAAGCTGCCGGCATCGCGGCTCGCGCCCTTCGACCGCCGCACCGCCCGCGACAACGGCTTCGTCCGGCAGTGCCTGCCGTGGGCGCCGACCCCCGCGACCCCGGCACCCGAACGCGGGGCGAAGATCCAGGTGCCGACTCTGCTCGTGAACGGCGATCACGACCTGTCGACGCCGCTCGAATGGGCGCGCAGGGAGCTTGCCCTCGCGCCGCAGGGCCGCCTCGTCGTCGTGTCCGGCGCCGGCCACTCGGTGCAGTCGCGCGCGACGAGCGACGCCGGCCGGATCGCCGTCGCCCGCTTTCTGCTGCAGGGCTAGCCCGAGTGGCGGCTGACGAGCTCGGCCTCGACCGCGTCCAGCACGGTCGCGACGTCGCCTTCGCGTTCCTCCGCCTCGCCCCACGACCACTGCTCGAGGTAGGCGTCGCTGCCGGTCAGCCCCTGCTCCATCGCGACCCGGTCGATCTCCTGCTGGAACCACTCCGGAAGCTGGCGCGACACCTGCGCGCCGTCGTCGGCCGTCGCGCGGATCACCGACGGGATCTCCTGCCAGCGGAGAACCTGGACGCGCGTCACCGGCGCCGCTTCCGGTTCTGCACGAACTGGAAGCCGAAGCGGCCCTTCACGCAGAGGTTGCCGCTCGTCACGTCGTGATCGTGAGGCGACGTGACGTTGACCACGTCGCCGTCCTGCACGTGCAGCTCGAGGTTGCAGCCGACGCCGCAGTACGGGCAGACGGTCGTGACGACCTCCTCACCGGCCTCGTCCCACGTTCCCGCCTCGCGGCGGTCGTACTCGGCCTTCGACATCAGCGCGCCGGTCGGGCAGACGGCGATGCAGTTGCCGCAGTACACGCAGGCGGAATCGGGCAGCGTCACGTCGAGCTCGGTGGAGATGTGCGCGTCGAACCCACGCCCGGCGACGGCGATCGCGAAGGTGTTCTGGTGGTCGGTGCCGCAGGCGGACACGCACTTGTAACAGAGGATGCATTTCGAGTAGTCGCGCACGTAGAGGTCGTTGTCGATCTTCACGTCCTGCGCAACCGTCGCGGCGTCGGTCCCGAACCGACCAGGCTTCGCGTCGTAGGCTTCGATATAGGCGAGTGCGTCCGGCGCGGTCGAGAGGTCGACCGAGGAGCCGAGCAGCTCGAGCACGAGCCGGCGCGACGTGCGCACCCGCTCGGAGTTCGTGTGTACGACCATCCCGGGCTCGGCCTTGCGCGAGCACGACGGGACGAGCGTGCGCGCACCCTCGACCTCGACAACGCACACGCGGCAGACGTTCACCGGCGTCAACGTGTCGCCGTAGCAGAGCGTCGGTGTCTCGACGCCGAGCTGCCGGCAGGCGTCGAGGATCGTCGAGCCCTCGAAGACACGAACGGCCTCGCCGTCGACCGACAGCTCGATCATCTTCTTCGGCGTGGCGATCAGCGTGGTCATGCGGCGAACACTCCGAGGTTCGCGATCGCCGACGCGACGGCGTTCGCGGCGGTCTGGCCGAGCCCGCAGATCGACGCGTCGCGCATCACCTGCGCGAGCTCCGCGAGCGTCTGCAGCTCGTCCTCGTGCGGCCGTCCCGCGGCGAGTCGGTGCAGCGCCTCCTCCTGGCGCACGGTCCCGACGCGACACGGCACGCACTGGCCGCAGGACTCGTCGCGGAAGAACTCCGCGATCCGCAAGAGGGCTCCGACGAGGTCGGCATCCTCGTCGTACACGATCACGACGCCCGAGCCGAGTGTCACGCCCGCGGCCCGCGTGTCCTCGTGCGTCAGGCGCAGGTCGAGCAGCTCCGGGCCGACGAAGGCCCCGGCGGCGCCGCCGAGGAGCACGGCCTTCGGCGGCGCGGCGCCTGCCAGGTCGAGCAGCTCGCGCAGCGTCGCGCCGAAGGGCAGCTCGTAGAGCCCGGGACGGTCGACGCACCCCGACACGCAGAAGAGCCGCGTCCCGGCGGAGCCTTCGGTGCCCGTCGCGGCAAAGGCCGCTGCGCCGTCCGCGAGCACCTCGAGCACGTTGAAGAGCGTCTCGACGTTGTTCACGGCGGTCGGCTTCCCGAAGAGGCCGACCTCGACGGGAAACGGCGGCTTGTTGCGCGGCTCGCCGCGGAATCCCTCGATCGACTGGAAGAGCGCCGTCTCCTCGCCGCACACGTACGCGCCGGCGCCGATGCGGAGCTCGAGCTCGAACCCGTCGAGCAGCTCGCGCGACGCGTCGATCGCATGCCGGAGGCGGCGGTGCGCGAGCGGGTACTCCGCGCGCGCGTACAGGAATCCTTTCGAGCTACCCGTCGCGAAGCCCGCGATCGCAACCGCCTCGACGAGGGCGAACGGATCGCCCTCCATCAGCACGCGGTCCTTGAACGTCCCCGGCTCCGATTCGTCGGCGTTGCAGACGACGTAGTGCGGCTGCGCAGGCTGGCGCGCGACCGCCTCCCATTTGGTGCCGGTGGGGAACGCGGCGCCGCCGCGCCCGAGCAGGTGCGAGTCGGACACCTCGCGGATGATCGCCTCCGCGCCGAGCTCGCGCGCGCGGCGAAGCGCCGTGAAGCCGCCGGCGGCGAGGTAGGCGTCGAGGGACTCGGGGTCGGTGCCGACCCCGATCCGGCGCAGCAGGCGCAGCGCCGGGTCGCCTGCCTGCGGGAGCGCCGGCGCGGTCTCCGGCAGCTGGAGCTCGACCGGCTCCGTCCCGGCGATCGTGCGGTAGGAGGCCGGCGCGCGCTCGCAGAGGCCGAGGCAGGGGCTCGGCCGGGCTCCGTCCGGCACGGTCGCGCCCTTGAGCCGGCACGAGAGGTCGTCGCAGACGTGCGTCACGTCGGCGGGCCGCTCCTCGAGCGCGAGCAGCGCGTAGAAGCTCGCGACGCCGTACGCCTCCGCGGGCGGCACCTCCAGGCGGCGCGAGGCGTACCCGAGGGCGCCCTCGCTGACCCAGCCGACACGCAGCTGCGCGGCGCGGAGCGCGGGGAGGAGCAGGTGACGTCTCGTGCGGTCGGACCGCGCCACGCGGTTGCCGTTCAGGCTTGCCGGCGCGCCGACGACCGCGTCGATCGCGGCGCGCTCGGCGTCGCTCGGCTCTGCCTCGAGCAGACGTAGGTCAGGCACCGAGCGGCTCCACCCGGATCGCCGTGGCCTTGAACTCGGCTGTCCCGGATTTCGGGTCGGTCGCGTCGATCGTCAGCATGTTCGTGGCGACGAGGTCGGGGAAGTGCAGGCTCATGAACGCGAGGCCGGGGCGCAGGGTGTCGTCGTAGGCGACGGGCGCCTCGACCGAGCCGCGGCGTGAGCTGACGAGTGCACGGCCGCCGTCGGCGAGCCCGTAGCGGGCCGCGTCCTCGGGTGAGACCCGGAGCGCCTCGCCGCCGACGTGGAGCGGCGAGTCGAAGCCGCCGGTCTGCACGCCCGTGTTGAACGACTCGAGCCGCCGGCCGGTGGTCAGCCGCAACGGGAAGTCGTCGTCGAGCAGGTCGACCGGCGGGTCGTCGACGACCGGCATGAACGGCGCGCGCTCCGCGACGTGCTCGTCCCAGAGCCGTGCGTGCAGGAACTGCTCGCCGCCGTGGCCTTCGTCCCAGCACGGCCACTGGATGCCGCCGAGCTCCTCCAGGCGTGGGTACGACATGCCGGCGTGCATGGGCGAGAGCGCTCGCAGCTCGTTCCAGACGTCCTCGGCCCTCGGGCTGCCGAGGGCGACGCCGAGCCGCTCGCCGATTGCATAGACGATCTCGATGTCGTCGCGCGCGTCGCCGGGCGGAGCGAGTGCGCGGCGCACGCGCTGCACGCGCCGCTCGCTCGAGGTGACCGTCCCCTCGGCCTCGGCCCACGACGCCGACGCGGGCAGGACGACATCGGCGAGCTGCGCCGTCTTCGTCAGGAAGATGTCCTGGACGACGAGGTGGTCGAGCCCGGAGAGGAGTCCCTCGGCGCGCTGCTGATCCGCCTCGGACTGCGCGGGGTTCTCTCCGATCACGTAGAGCGCCGTCAGCTCGCCGTGCTCCATCGCGTCGAACATCTCCGAGAGGTGCCTGCCGCCCTTTGCCGGGACCGGTGCGCCCCAGAGGGCCTCGAAGCGACCGCGGGCCGCCTCGTCCTCGACGTCCTGGAAGCCGGGCAGCTTGTTCGGGAGGGCGCCCATGTCGCCGCCGCCCTGCACGTTGTTCTGGCCGCGGAGCGGCTGGAGGCCGGCGCCGTGCCGGCCGACGTGCCCGCAGAGGAGCGACAGGTTGATCAGCGCGAAGACGTTGTCGACGCCGTTGTGATGCTCGGTGATGCCGAGCGTCCAGCAGAGCTGCGCGTGCGTCGCGTTCCCGTAGGCATGCGCGAGCTCCCCGATCGCCTCGGCGGGGACACCGGTCACGCGTTCGGCCTCGGCGAGCGTCCACGGCTCGACCGACTCGCGGTACGCGTCGAACCCGGTCGTCGCCCGCAGGATGAACTCCTCGTTCGCGAGCCCCGAATGGATGATCTCGCGCCCGACCGCGTTCGCGAGGGCGATATCCGTGCCGACGTCGAGCCCGAGCCACAGATCGGCCCACTGCGCCGAAGCGGTGCGGCGCGGGTCGACCACCATCAGCTTGGCCCCGCGATGCACGGCTTTCAGCAGGTGGTGGAAGAAGATCGGGTGCGCCTCGCGCGCATTGGAGCCCCAGAGCACGATCAGGTCCGACGACTCGCGCAACTCCTCGTAGGAGCTGGTTCCGCCACCGGCACCGAACACCGTCGCCAGACCGACGACGCTAGGGGCGTGTCAGGTTCGGTTGCAGCTGTCGATGTTGTTCGAGCCCAGGGCGAGCCGGGAGAACTTCTGTGCCGCGAAGTTCAGCTCGTTCGTGGCCTTGGAGCAGCTGAAGAGACCGGTCTCGGCGCCCTGGTCGAGCGCACGGCGAAAGCCGGCGGCGGCGCGGTCGAGCGCCTCGTCCCAGCTCGCGGTCCTCAGCTCTCCGTGCTCACGGACGAGCGGTTCGGTCAGCCTGGTGTATCGCTTCGGCATGCCCTGATCCTAGACCGGCGAGCCAGACGGTGGTTCGCCGCCGCCGCACGTCCTCGTCGGTGTGCGCCCACTCGTGCTCGCGCGCGTAGCGCTCCTGGGCGCGCAGGTCGGGACGGCCCTCGACGATCGGCTCGAGGAGCGACGGGTCCGCGACCGCGGGCGCGACCACGTCAGCCGCGAGCGAGCCGTAGAGGTGGAGGAGGTGGCTGCGGGTCGCCGGCGCGAGCTCGACCGGCCAGCGCACGTGATCGAGGCCCGCGGCGCCCGGAAGCGGCCGCGGCTTCCGGTTGAGATTGCGGACGCCGACCTGTTCCAGCGCATCGAGCGCGATCCGCCGGTACGTCGTCAGCTTGCCGCCCGCGACGCTCAGCATCCCACGCGGGCCGGTCGTGTAGACCGTCTCGCGGCGCGCGTTCACCGTCGACCCGGGGCCACCCGGCAGGACGCGCAGGCCGCAGAACGTGGCCCGCACGTCACCGATCCCGTGCACGGCGACGCCGGCCTCCGCGAGCACGGTCCGCACATCCTCGTCGGTGACGCGTGCCTCGCCCGGCTCGCCGTCGTACAGCGTGTCGGTCGTTCCGAGGAGCAGCTTGCCCTCCCACGGGATCGCGAAGCTGACCCGCGACTTGTCGTGAGGGATCGTCACGGCCGCGCCCCAGTCGGTGCCGCCGTCGACGATCACGTGCACGCCCTTCGAGAGGCGGACCGACGCTGCGGCGGCGGGATCCTCGAGCCGCCGCAGCCGGTCGAGCCACGGCCCGGTCGCGTTCACGAGCGAGCGTGCCTGCACGCGGACCGTTGCACCGTCGACCAGCACGTCGGCGCCGTCGTCGTGAATCGCGACGACCTCGGCGTAGTTGAGGACGACCGCGCCGCGCTCTGCGGCGCCCCGGACGTTCGCGATCGTCAGCCGCCCGTCGTTCGTCCACGCGTCCGCGTAGAGCGCCGAGGAGTGCAGGCGCTCGGTCTTCAGCTGCGGCACGAGCCGCAATGCGCGTGCCTCGCTCACGCGACCGTTCAGCTTCGCGCGCGCGAGCGCCGAGTAGAGGAGAACGCCGGTGCGCACGAACCAGGGGCGATGCGGGCCGTCGGTGTAGAGCGGGAAGACGAACGGGAGCCGTTCGACGAGGTGCGGCGCGACCACCGTCATCAGCGCGCGCCGCTCGTGATGTGCCTCCCGGACGAGGCGCACGTCACCCATCTGCAGGTAGCGCAGGCCGCCGTGGATCAGCTTGGACGACGCACTCGAGGTGGCGCCTGCGAAATCGCTCCGTTCGACGAGTGCCACATCGAGGCCGTGCGCCGTCGCCGCCTCCGCGATCCCGGCGCCGATGATGCCGCCGCCGATCACGAGCAGGTCGAACCGCCGGGCGGCGAGCTGCTCGACCTGGGCTACGCGATCCACAGTGGGTTCGTCCAGGCGCGGTTGCCCTCGGCGTCGGCGATCTCGACGCGGCCGTACGGTTGCGAGAACGGACGCTCGAGGCGAACCGCGGTGATCGACCCGCGCTCGTCTCGCTCGAGGATCTGCGCGTTGTGCGGATAGCCGAGGCGGCCGGCGTTCGCGCGCGCACCGCGCCGGCGGCCCGTGTACAGCGTGACGCTCGCCGCAGGGCTGCAGCGGACCGTGACATCGCCGTCTGACACGTCCACCGCATCGATGCGCGGACCGGTCGAGCCGTAGAACCGCCCGGTGCGGAGCGCCTCGAGCACCGCGGCCTGCGTCCGTTCCTCCGCGCGCACCCAGGTCCAGGCGAAGCCGCTGTCGTAGCCCGGATGATGCGAATCGTCGGTGGCGAGGCCGTAGAGCTCGCGCCCGCGCTCGAGCGCCTCGTCCCAGTGCAGCGAGGAATCGCCGCGTCCGAGCTCCAGCTCGCAGCCCGTGTTCCAGACCTCGATGCCGGCGAGCCCCTCGCAGTCCTCCCACTGCGAGACGCGCAGCCCGCTCCAGTAGGTGTGCGCCAGGAACGCGACGCCGCCGTTCGCAACCGTCCACGATACGACCTCCTGCAGCGGCGCGAACTCGAGCTCCGGCACGACGGGGTCGACCGCGAGCCCGAGCGCGAGCACGTGCGCGTCGTCGTCGCGGCTCGGTGCGATCGCGTTCAGCTCCACCGATGGGATGACGAGGAGCTTCTCCGTCGACGGGACCTCCGTCCGCACCCAGTGGTCCGAGATCGCGAGCACGTCGTAGCCCGCCCATTCGTAGTGGCGCGCGAGCAGCTCGGGGGCGAGCTCGCCGTCGGAATTCGTGGTGTGGGCGTGGAGCGCGCAGCGCAGCCACGCGCCGGGCGCGTCGAAGGGGGACACCCCCGCGAGACTAGTTGACCGCCTCGTCACGCCAAAATTGCCACCTTGCCCATTGAAATCGGAGGCAATGGGTGATCTGCTTGTCTGGACAACGACCGGGAGGAACTCCATGGAGGATTACGAGGCCCAGGAAATCGAGTTCTGGGCCAAGCTCGAGGAAGAGGGCATCAGCCGCTCGTCGATGCTGCGGCGCAGCGCGGCGGCAGCGTTCGGGCTCACGCTCCTCGGCAGCTCCGGCACCGCACTCGCGGCGACTCGGAGTCGTCTTGCAGGCCCGCCCGCCGTCGGCACCGCCGGCGGCATGGCCGACCTGATCTCGAAGGCGAAGAAGGAAGGTCATCTCAACACGATCGCCCTGCCCCCGAACTGGGCGAACTACGGCGAGATGATGTCGACCTTCTCGAAGAAGTACGGCATCAAGATCACAAACGACAACCCGGACGGCAGCTCGGCGGAGGAGAACCAGGCCGTCGCGTCGCTGAAGGGAAATTCGCGCGCCCCGGACGCCGTCGACGACGGGCCGGCGTTCGCGATCTCCGGCACCGCGCAGGGCTTGTTCGCGAAGTACAAGAACTCGCACTTCACGACCATCCCGCGTGCCATGAAGGACACGCGCGGCTACTGGGTTGGTGACTACTGGGGCGCAATCTCGATCGGCTACAACTCGAACCTGATCAGCACCCCGCCCAAGACGTGGCAGGACCTGCTCAAGCCCGAGTACAAGGGCAAGGTCGCGCTCAACGGAAGCCCGCTCACGTCGGGCTCGGCGGTTGCCGGCGTGTTCGCGGCGGCGATCGCGAACGGGGGCTCGCTCAGCAACGTCGCCCCGGGTGTCGACTTCTTTGCGAAGCTGAAGCAGTCGGGCAACTTCATCCCGGTACAGTCGACGCCGCAGACGGTGGCGTCGGGTCAGACTCCGATCTCGATCGACTGGGACTACCTGAACCTCGCGTACACGGCGCAGTTCCCGGCGGCGAAGTGGAAGACGACGATTCCGGCAGACGGCGTCTACGGCGCCTACTACTGCCAGGCGATCAACGCGACCGCTCCGCATCCGTACGCTGCGCGCCTCTGGCAGGAGTTCATGTACTCCGACCAGGGTCAGCTGATCTGGCTGAAGGGGTTCTCGCACCCGGCACGGTTCCAGGACCTGTCCAACCGCAAGGTGATCCCGAAGGCGCTGCTCACCGCGTTGCCTTCCGGCGCCCTCTACGCGAAGGTCAAGTTCGCGAACTCGGGCCAGCAGTCGAAGGCGAAGGCGATCATCGCGTCGCAGTGGCCCAGCAAGGTCGGGTCGTAGTCCGATCGCGACCAACGTTGCATCCGAGGTGCTCCGGCCGGACATCGAGTCCGGCCGGAGGCGTCTCTCATTCGTGTGGCTGCCGACGCTGCCGTTCTTCGCCTACACGATCCTCTTCCTCTTCCTGCCTGCGGGGGCGATCATCGTCGGCGCGTTCAAGAGCATCGACGGCGGGTGGACGATCTCGAACATCACGACGCTCTCGCACGAGCCGTACCGGCGTGCATACATCGAGAGCGTCGAGGTCAGCGCCATCACCGCCGGTCTCGGCGCCGTCCTCGGGCTCGGGATCGCCTACGCGGCCTGCCGTGAGAACACGCCGCGCTGGATCCGCAGCGTCCTGACGACCTTCTCGGGGGTTGCGGCGAACTTCGGCGGCATCCCGCTCGCATTCGCTTTCATCGCTACCGTCGGCACGCTCGGCGTGGCCACGACGTTCCTCAAGAACCAGCTGCACTGGGACATCAGCAACTCGTGGCCGCATTTCTCGCTGTTCACGAAGAACGGCGTCGAGTTCGTGTACCTGTACTTCCAGATCCCGCTGATGGTGCTCGTGATCGCGCCCGCGATCGACGGGATCAAGCGCGAGTGGCGCGAAGCGTCGGCCAACCTCGGTGCGAGCTCGTTCCAGTTCTGGCGCTACGTCGGCGTGCCCGTGCTGATGCCCTCCATGCTCGGCGCCGTGATCCTCCTGTTCGGGAACGCATTCGCCGCGTACGCGACCGCGTATGCGCTGACCTCCGGTGTCGTCCCGCTCGTGCCTCTCTTGATCGGCGCCTACTACCAGGGGAACGTGCTCGACAACCCGCACCTCGCGCAGGCGATGGCGTTCGGCATGTTCGTCGTGCTTGCGGTGATGATGCTGCTCTACATCCCGCTGCAGCGCCGCGCGCAGAGGTGGGCGAAATGAGGCTTCGCCGGCCGAAGATCGCTCCGTCGGCCGTCGTCTGGCTCGTGCTGGCGGCGCTCTACTTCCTCGTGCCGCTCGTCGCGACGTTCCTCTTCAGCATCCGCAGCATCCAGACGAACAAATGCTGCAGCTTCGCGGCCTACACGGCAGTGATCCACAACGGCGACTTCTGGCACACGCTGCGGGTGTCGTTCGTGCTGGCGCTCGAAGTGATCGTGATCAGCCTGATCCTGTTCGTGCCGACCGTGTACTGGGTGCACCTGAAGGTGCCGAGGCTGCGCCCGGTGATCGGGTTCCTCGCGCTGATCCCGTTCGTCGTGCCTCCGATCGTGATGGTGGTGGGCCTGTTGAAGGTCTACAAGGGCGCGCCGGAGTGGTTCTACAACAAGCCGTCGGGGATCCTCGCTGCGGCCTACGTGATCCTGGCGTTCCCGTACATGTTCTTCTCCCTCGACGCGGGCTTCCGCTCGATCGACGTGCACACGCTGACCGAGGCGTCGCAGAGCCTCGGTGCGAGCTGGCCGAGGACGCTCGTCAGGGTGATCCTCCCGAACATCCGCGCCGCCGCGCTCGCCGGGTCGTTCCTCGCGCTCGCGATCGTGATGGGCGAGTTCACGATCGCGAACCTCGCGCAGTTCCACACGTTCCCGATCTTCATCCAGTACATCGGCGAGACCGATCCGTACCAGGCCTCCGCCGTCACGCTCGTGAGCTTCGGCATCACCTGGCTCGCGATGAGCAGCCTGCTCTTCATCGGGCGCAAGCGCGGCGGTCCAACTCAAGTGGTGGGAGCGCATTGATGCCGTACCTGGAACTGCAGGGGCTGCACCGGAACTTCGGCCCCGTCAAGGCTCTGAATGGAATCGAAGTGCAACTCGGCCAGGGTGAGTTCCTGTCGCTGCTCGGCCCGTCGGGTTGCGGGAAGACGACTGCGCTGAGGCTCGTCGCCGGCTTCGACCGGCCCGACGCGGGCCGCATCGTCGTCGACGGCAAGGACGTGACGAGCGTCGCCCCGTCGAAGCGCGACATGGGAATGGTCTTCCAGGCGTATTCGCTCTTCCCGAACATGACCGCCGCGCAGAACGTCGAGTTCGGCTTGAAGATCCGCCGCCGCGGCCGCGAGGACCGGCGCAAGCGGGTGCATGACCTGCTCGAGCTCGTCGGCCTCGGTCACGCGGTCGACCGCTATCCGCATCAGCTCTCCGGCGGCATGCAGCAGCGTGTCGCGCTGGCCCGCGCGCTCGCGATCGAGCCGCGCGTGCTGCTCCTGGACGAGCCGCTCTCCGCGCTCGACGCGAAGGTGCGCGTGCAGCTGCGCGAGGAGATCCGCCGCATCCAGCTCGAGCTCGGGATCACGACGCTGTACGTGACGCACGACCAGGAGGAGGCGCTCGCGATCTCCGACCACGTTGCGGTGATGTACGGGGGCGTGATCGAGCAGATGGGGACGCCGGCCGAGATGTACACCGCGCCGTCGACGCCGTTCGTCGCGGAGTTCATCGGCACGATGAACCGGCTCGAGGCGACGATCAGGGACGGTGCGAGCGGCCAGGTCGACTTCGCCGGAACGACGCTGCAGGTCGATGCCGCCCGGGGCCGGCGGGCCGGCGAGCGTGTGCTGATCCTCGTCCGTCCCGAGGCGCTCGAGCTCGAGGCATCGACGAACGGCGCGTCGTCGGAGCAGAACATGCTGAGCGGTGAGGTGATCGCGCAGACCTTCCTCGGCCCGGTGACGCGGCTGAAGGTGAGCGGCGGGCTGATCGCCGACATGTCGACCGGTCGCGCCGCCGCGTTGCCGGTCGGCGCCCGTGTGAACGCCCGCGTCCCCGCCGAGGGCGCGAAGCTGCTCAGCCTGCCGGACGACGGCCCAGCGTCGCCAGCGCTCGACCCGGATAATCCGTGAAGATCGCGGTGACGCCGAGGTCGGCGAGCTGCAGCATGCGTGCGTCGTCGTTGACGGTGTAGACGGTCGTCTCGAGCCCGAGGCGTCGTGCCGCGGCGAGCCCCCGCGTCGTCACGCGTTCGTTCTGGAAGCCGGCCGCCCAGGCGGCCGCCGCGCCGCGGATCGAGACGCCGAAGCCGACGTGCTGGACGGTGCGGATGCCCGGACGGAGCCTGCGTGCGAGCTCGAGCGGCGCGCGGCGGAAGCAGACGAGCACCGCGTCGTCGTCGACGAGGGCGAGCGTCTCGCGCACCGTCTGCTCGCGTGGCCGCTTCAGCTCGACCATCACCCCGATCCGGCCGCTGCAGAGCTCGAGCACCTCGCCGAGCGCGGGATACTCCACGCCGCGTCTCGGCGGATCGTGCGTGACCGCGAGCCCCGGGTGCACGTCGAACTCGACGTAGTCGGCGCCCAGCTCGATCGCCCGCTCGAACGCGGGCAGCGTGTTCTCCGGGAGCTCGCCGGAGGCCCCGCGGTGCGCGATCACGAGCAGAGGAGGCGCTCCATGGTGGCGGCGTCCAGACGCTCGATGAGCTCGTCGGCCAGACCCATTCGCTCGGCGCCGATCGTGCGCGTCAGCCCGACGACGCGTGCGCCTGCCGCCTTGGCCGCGGCGACGCCGACGGCGGTGTCCTCGAAGACGAGCAGGTCGGCCGGGTCGAGGGCGAGCAGCCGCGCCGCCGTCAGGTAGCACTCGGGATCGGGCTTCCCGTTCGTGACGTCGTCCTGCGACACGATCAGCGTCAACGACTCCCGGATCCCGGCGGCGTCGACGACCGTGTCGATCTCGCTGCGGGCGGCGGCTGAGACGATTGCGACAGGCCCGTGCGCCGCGGCCACCCGCAGCGCGGCGCGGGCGTCCTCGTCGACCGTCGAGCCGTCGGCCGCGAGGACGTTGTAGCGCGCGATGCGCTCGGCGATCCAGGCATCGTCGCTCCGGCCGAACCAGCGGATCAGCATCTCCTCGTCTGTGTGCCCGGCGAGCTCGCGGAAGTACTCCGCCTCGGTGATCGGCCGGCCGAGCTCCGCGTACAGCTCCTTGTAGACACGCGCGAGCACCGGCTCGTCGTCCGAGAGAGTGCCGTTGAAGTCGAAGATGACGGCCCTGGACGCGCTCACGGGGTGACCTTCGTGGGCGGCATCCGTTCGTGAGCGTACCGTCGGCGCATGCCGGCGTCCGCACTCGCCTTCGCGCTCGCCGCGGCCGGGTTCCACGCGCTCTGGAACCTGCTGCTGGCCCGGGCTCCCGATGTCGAGTCGGCGACCGCGGTGGCGCTCGTCACGGCGGAGGTCGTCTTCGCGCCGGTTGCGATCGTCGTCTGGCGGGCCGACCGCGGCGTCTGGCCGTGGCTCGTCGGCAGCGGGCTCTTCGAGATCGTGTACTTCGCGCTGCTCGCGACCGCCTATCGCCGGGCACCGCTCTCGGTCGTCTATCCGGTTGCGCGGGGCGCGGCCCCGGTGCTCGTGCTCGTGGTCGGCGTCGTCGCGCTCGGGCACGAGACGTCGTGGCGGCAGGCGGCCGCGGTGCTCCTCGTCGTCTTCGGCGTGCTGCTCGTCCGCGGTGTCGGCCGGGCAGACCCCGGGGCTGTGGCGTTCGGCCTCGCGATCGCATCCTGCATCGCGGGGTACACGCTGATCGACAACCAGGGGATCGAGCACGCGGGGCCGGTCGCGTACCTCGAGCTCTCGATGATCGGGCCGACGATCGTCTACACGGCAGGCGTGGTACGGCTGAAGGGCGCCGTGGCCGTGCGGGCCGCCGTCGGCCTGCCCGCGATCGTCGCGGGCGTCGCGACCTTCATCGCCTACGCGCTCGTGCTCGCGGCGCTCTCCCGGGCCTCGGCAGCCTCGGTGGCGGCGGTGCGCGAGACGAGCGTCGTCGTCGCGACGGGGCTGGCGGCGATCGTGCTGAAGGAGAAGGTGAGCGCGCTGCGGCTCGCCGGCGCGGTCCTCGTCGTCTGCGGCGTGGCGCTCCTCGCCGCCGCCTGACCGCCGAGCAGGCGCCGGACGGGCCTGGTCTCCGCGAGCCGTGTCCCGTCGCCAAACCAGCGTGACAGAAGTGTGACGATTCATCCACAGCTCCTGGCTCGCGCGGGCAGAGCGTCGCTCCGAGATGTCCGGGCGAGCCATGGCCCGTCGCCAAACGACGGTCCGCGCAAACGCAACGCGGGGGCGCCCGAAGGCGCCCCCGCGCAGTGCCCGTCGCGCTAGGCGGCTACTTGCCGAGCCACTTCGCGACCTTCGCCTTGTTCTGCTTGACCCACTTCTGCCCGGCCTTGTCCGGGTCCATGTGGTCGCCTGCGATCCACTTGGCGACGATCTCCTGGTCCTCGTTCGACCACTTGAACCGCTTCAGCACCGGGTAGGCCGGCGAGCCGCTCGTGGCGAACTTCTTGCTGAACACCTTCTCGATGATCGTGTTGTCGTACGCGCAGCGGTACTGCTTGACGCCGCCACCCGACTTCGCGTCGTCCTGGCAGCCCTTGAAGCGCGCCGGCAGCTTCACCTCGGAGAGCTGGTACTCCGTGTTCAGGAACTGCGGTGTGTACCAGTAGAAGATCACCGGCTTGTGCTGCTTGTACAGCGAGCTCCAGCGTGCGACCTGAGCCGGCTCCGCGCCGACGCTCACGAACTTGAAGTTCAGGCCGAGCGCCTGGATCAGCTGCTGGTCCTTCTGCACGTAGGACGGGTCGCCGCCGAGGAACATCCCCTGCGAGCCGGACTCCGGGCTCTTGAAGAGCGACTCCTGGCCCTTCAGCCCCGCCCAGGTCTTGAAGGCCGGGTGCGCCTTCATCAGATACGTCGGGATGTACCACCCGATGTGGCCGATGACACCGTTCGGCCCGCCCATCACGACCGTGTGCTGCTTGGTGATGTACTGCTTGTACTGCGCGACGTGCTGCCAGTCCTCGAGCACCGCGTCCGACTTGCCGTCGGCGAGCGCCTGGTAGACCGGGATCTCCGCGATCTGGGTGATCTTCACCTTGCAACCCATCTGCTCGAGGACCGCCTTCGCGACGTACGTGTTGGCGGTCGAGCCGGCCCACGCCTGCTCGTTGAGCGTGACGGTCCCGCAACTTGCCGAACTCGCCGTGCTCCGAGCACCGGCCGGGCCGGCGACCATGACGGCCACTGCGGCGATCGCGAGTGCCCCGACGATCGCGGCGAGCTTGCGCCCTCTCATCCGTTCCTCCTTGTGGTTGCCACCTAGGTTTCGCTCCGTGCACGTGCCGCGCCCCGGCCCTGTGTGACCCGGTCGAGGGCGATACCGAGCGCGAGAATCGCGAGTGACGCGATGACCCCTTGCCCGAATGCGTTGCGCTGCAGCCCTTGCGCGACCTCGTAGCCGAGTGCGCCGGAGCCGACGAGCCCGCCGATCACGACGACCGCGAGCACCATGATGATCGCCTGGTTGACCCCGAGCATGATCGCGTCGCGGGCCTGCGGGATCTTCACCTTCAGCAAGACCTGGAACCGGGTCGCTCCGAACGACGTCGCGGCCTCCACCGTGTCGGCCGAGACGCCCTCGATGCCGCGCTGGACGAGGCGGATCATCACCGGCGAGGCGTAGAGCACCGAGGCGACGACGCCGGGGACGCCGGAGACCGGCATCAGGTAGATGAACGGGATGATGTAGACGAGCTGCGGCAGCGTCTGCAGCACGTCGTTGATCGGGCGCAGGATCCGTGCGACCGTCCGGCTCTCCGCCGCCCACACACCGAGGACGAAGCCGACGATCACGGTCAGCAGCGTGGCGACGAGCACCTGCGAGAACGTGTCCATCGCCGTCGCCCACTCGCCGATCACCCCGACGAGGCCGAGCATCAGCGCCGTGACGAGCGCGGGCCGGCGGCCGCTGATCAGGAACGCGAGCACCACGAGCCCGAGGTACGTGGCGGGCCACGGCGTCTCGATGAAGAACGTGCGCAGCGGCTGGATCCCGTGCTCGACGATGTAGTTGCCCGTCGGGTTCGTCAGGTCGCGGAAGAGAAACGTGCCCGGGTTCTGGATGTAGTCGAGGGCGTGCTGGATGTACTGGCGCAGCCAGTCCTGCGCCGTCCACCGCGCCCAGGCTGCACCGGCGTGGAAGGCGTAGCCGAGCCCGACGGCGAGGCCCACGGCCGCGGTGCAGGCCACGGTGAAGAGGCGCAGCGCGTGCGACTTCTCGGCGGTGAGGTGGCGCCGAGCCGGATCGGTCCGGTTCGCCATCGCCTCGGTGGCGCGGTCGAGTGCGATTGCCATGATCACGATCGCCGCGCCGGCGAGCACGGCGCGCGCGGGATCGGTGTAGAGGCCGTTCGTCACGGCGTCCCCGAGACCGGCCCCGCCGATCAGGCCGGCGATCACGACCATCGAGAGCGCGAACAGGATCGTCTGGTTCACGGACAGGAGGAGCATGCGCCGCGCGAGTGGTAGCTGGACCTTCGCGAGCACCTGCCAGCGCGTGGCCCCGAGCGCGGTCGCCGCCTCGACCGTGTTCGCGGGAACGCCTCGTATGCCGAGCGCGGTGATCCGAATCGCGGGCGGGACCGCATAGATCATCGTCGTCACGACGGCCGCACCCGGGCCGACCGAGAACAGGATCACGACCGGCATCAGATAGGCGAACGCCGGCACGATCTGCATCGCGTCGAGCACCGGGGTGATCGTGCGGTTGAAGCGCGACGAGCGGCCGGCGAGCACGCCGAGCGGCACGCCGACCGCGAGGGAGAGCCCGACGGCCGAGAACATGAGCGCGAATGTCTCGATGCTCTCCTCCCAGAGGCCGAGCGCGGCAAAGCTCGCGAACGCGAGCAGCGTCCCGAGCGCCGCCCTGCGGCCGCCGAAGCGCAGCACGACGAGCGTGCCGAGCGTCGACGTCCCCGACCAGCGGAGCTTGTGGAAGAGCGATGTCAGCCAGGAGACGAGGTCGTCGAGGAAGGAGGCGAACCCGTTGAAGACGCGGAACACGACGTTCGGGTGGGGGAGGTTCCGGTTGTCGCTCAGCCAGACCTGGAAGCGATCGAGGTACGGCGAGAGCGAGTCCCAGGTGAGAGCCGCCGGCCACGCCCAGTGGTTGCGCCAGCCGAGGAACGCGATCAGCATCGCGATCACGACCAGCACCGCGGCGCCCGCCTTGCCGCGCCACCACGGCGCCGGCAGGTGCCGGTGGACGCGGTGGGCGGCGGCCTCGGCGACGGCCACTATTCGCCTTCGCCTGCGATCGCCGTCAGCACAGCGTGTTTGTCGACGACGCCGACGACACGGTCGCCGTCGACGGCGCAGACGGGATGCTCGCTCGCCGCGATCACGGGCACGGCCGCCCGCACCGTCGTCGCGACGTCGAGCCTCGGGCCGTGCTCCTCGTGCGGGGCGGCGTCGCGCATGATCCAGCGCAGCGTCAGCACGTGGCTGCGCGGGATGTCGCGCACGAAGTTCGAGACGTACTCGTCGGCCGGCGACCCGACCAGGTCTTCCGGCGTGCCGAGCTGCACGATGCGGCCGTCGCGCATGATCGCGATCCGGTCGCCGAGCCGAAGCGCCTCCGGCAGGTCGTGCGTGATGAAGACCATCGTCTTGCCGGTCTCCTCCTGCAGGCGGCAGACCTCGTCCTGCATGTCCCGGCGGATCAACGGGTCGAGCGCGCTGAACGGCTCGTCGTACAGCATCACCTTCGGGTCGACGGCGAACGCGCGGGCGAGACCGACGCGCTGCTGCATGCCGCCGGACAGCTCGTCCGGGAACTGGTTGGCGGCGTCCTCGAGCCCGACGAGCTTGAGCACGTCGGCGGCGCGGGCGAGTCGCTCGGTCCTCGGCTTGCCCTGCACCTCGAGGCCGAAGGCGACGTTGTCGATCACGTTGCGGTGGGCGAGGAGGCCGAAGTGCTGAAACACCATCGAGGATGTGTGGCGGCGCAACTGGAGCAGCGCGTCACGGTCGGCCGCGGTGACGTCGCGGCCGTCGATCTCGACGCGGCCCGCGGTGGGCTCGATCAGCCGGATCAGCGTCCGTACGAGGGTCGATTTGCCGGACCCGGACAGGCCCATGACGACGAACACCTCGCCCGGGTAGACGTCGAACGACACGTTGCGCACCGCCGCGACGCAGCCGGTCTTCTCGCGCAGCTCGGCCCGCGAGAGCTCGGCGTCGGGCGTCCCGATCACCCTGCCCGCGTTCTTGCCGAAGATCTTCCAGATCCCTTCGGCGCGGATGAGCGGGCGTGCCGCGTCAGAAGAGGCCAATCGTCTCCCCGTGCTCGTCGATGTCGACGTCCATCGCAGCAGGCGTCCGCCCGAGACCCGGCATCGTCTGCATGTCCCCGCAGAGCGCGACGATCCAGCCCGCGCCGGTATAGGCGCGCAGGTCACGCACGCCGACGGTGAACCCGGTCGGCGCGTTCGGGAGCTTCGGGTCGTGGGAGAGTGAGAGGTGCGTCTTGGCCATGCAGATTGGCAGCTTGTCGAGCCCCGCGTTGTTGAACGTCCTGATCTTCGCGCGTGCGGCAGGCTGGAGGAAGACCCCGTCCGCGCCGTAGACCCGTTTGGCGATCGCCTCGATCTTGTCCTCGATCGGCGCGCTGAGCGGATACATGTAGTCGAAGTCCTTCTTCTCGTCTGCCGCCGCGACGACCGCCTCCGCCAGCGCGGCGCCGCCCTCGCCGCCGCGCATGAAGCCGTCGTTCACCTCGGCGCCGTAGGCGCCGTGCTCGAGTGCGATCCGCTTCACGAGCTCGACCTCGTCGTCGGTGTCGCCGGGGAAGCGGTTCACGGCCACGACGGCGTTCAGCCCGAACTCGCGGACGATCCCGAGATGGCGGGCCATGTTCTGCGCGCCGATCTCGATCGCGTCGAACCCGCCGTCCGGGTCGTTTGCGTGGTGTTTCAGCGCCTTCACGGTTGCGACGAGCACGACCGCGTCCGGGCTGAGCCCGCCGAGGCGGCAGACGATGTCGAAGAACTTCTCCATTCCCATGTCTGCGCCGAAGCCGCTCTCCGTCACGACGTAGTCCGCGAGCTTGAGCGCGACGCGGTCTGCGACGACCGAGTTGTTGCCGTGCGCGATGTTCGCGAACGGCCCGCAGTGCACGAAGGCAGGCTGCCCCTCGAGCGTCTGCACGAGGTTCGGCTTGATCGTCTCCTTCAGGAGGACGGTCATCGACCCGGCGGCCCGCAGCTGCTCGGCGGTGACGGGCTCACCCTCATAGGTCTGTCCGACCGTGATCGCACCGAGTCGCGCGCGCAGGTCGTGCAGGTCGGACGCGACCGCTGCGATCGCCATCACCTCCGAGGCCGCGGTGATGTCGAATCCCGTCTGGCGCGTGAGCCCGTTGGCGCGGCCGCCGAGGCCGACGACCACGTCCCGCAGCGAACGGTCGTTGATGTCCATGCAACGGCGCCAGCTGATCGTCAGCGGATCGATGCCGAGCTCGTTGCCGTGCAGCAGATGGGCCTCGAGCATCGCCGCGAGCAGGTTGTTCGCCGCGCCGATCGCGTGGATGTCACCCGTGAAGTGAAGGTTCATGTCCTCCATCGGCACGACCTGGGTGTAGCCGCCGCCGGCCGCCCCGCCCTTGATCCCGAAGACGGGGCCGAGCGAGGCCTCGCGGATGCAGAGCGCGACGCTCTTGCCGATGTGGCCGAGTCCCTGCGTCAACGACACCGACGTCGTCGTCTTGCCCTCGCCCGCCTTCGTCGGCGTGATCGCGGTCACGTCGATCAGCTTCCCGTCGGCCTTGCCCGCGAGCCGGTCGAGCACCGACAGCGAGACCTTCGCCTTGTAGCGGCCGTACGAGTCGATCTCGTCGGCTTCGAGGCCGGCGGCGGCGGCGATCTCCGTGATCGGACGGAGCGTCGCCTCCTGGGCGATCCGCAGGGACGAGGGCATTGTCGTTTCCAACACGGATCCTTTCGTCGACCAGATGATCGACGCGGAGGATACGACTAATATATCTCCGTGGCTAGAGCAGCATCGTCGCGTCTCCTCGCCCCACCGGCCGGCGAGGCGGCGTCGCTCGCGGACCAGGCCTTCTACGAGATCCGCGCGCTGATCGTCTCGCTCGAGCTCGCGCCGGGATCCGTGATCAGCGAGCGCGACCTCGTCGAGCGGCTCGAGATCGGGCGCACGCCGGTGCGCGAGGCGCTCCGACGGCTCGCCCAGGAGAAGCTCGTCGAGGTGTATCCCCGTCGCGGCATGTTCGTCACGGCCGTCGACGTGCGCGACCTCGCCCGCCTCTGCGAGGTGCGCGCGGTGCTCGAGCCCGAGGCGGCCCGCCTGGCGGCGGAGCGCGCGACGGAGCTCGATCTCGACGTGCTCGACCGGCTGATCGACGAGCTGATGAACTCCGGGCCGCGCAACGACCGGGCGTTGATCGAGCTCGACGCGCGGATCCACAAGACGATCTACCGGTGCACGCACAACCACTTCCTCGAGGCGACCCTCGAGGAGTACTACGCGCTCGCCCTGCGGATCTGGATGCTGGCGCTCGAGGAGACGGGCGAGCTGCAGGCGGCGGTGCTCGAGCACCACGACCTGCTCGAGACGATCGCCCAGCGGCAGGGCGAGGTCGCCGCTCAGATGATGCGCGACCACGTGGAGCACTTCGAGGCCGCGATGCGTCGCGTCCTACTCGCCCGCTGATCGTGATATATCAGTGGTATGACTGAGACATCCTCGCTGCCGACGAGTGCGCGGGCAGTGGTGATCGGCGCGGGCATCGTCGGCTCGAGCCTCGCCTACCACCTCGCCGAGCTCGGCTGGACGGAGCTCGTCCTGCTCGACAAGGGGCCGCTCCCGAACCCGGGCGGCTCGACCGGCCACGCCTCGAACTTCATCTTCCCGGTCGACCACTCGAAGGAGATGACCCAGCTCACGCTCGAGTCGGTGCGCCAGTACCGCGAGGCCGGCGTCTTCACGCAGAGCGGCGGCATCGAGGTCGCGCGCACGCAGGAGCGGATGCAAGAGCTCCAGCGCCGGGTCTCCTCGGCGAAGGCGTGGGGGATCGACGACGTGTCGATCGTCACGCCGGCGCAGGTGAAGGAGCTCGTCCCCTTCGTCGACGAGTCGGTGATCGTCGGCGGGTTCTACTCGCCGACCGTCGGGATCGTCGACTCGCTGCGGTTCGGGACGCTCATGCGCGAGCGCGCGCAGGCGCGGGGGGCGCTGTCCGTGTTCGCGAACACCGAGGTGCTTGGGATCGACGTCGAGGCCGGCCGGATCGCCGGCCTCCGGACCACGCGCGGCGACATCGCGACGAATGTGATCGTCGTCTGCTGCGGCGTGTGGAGCCCGAAGATCGCCCGAATGGCCGGTGCGTCGATCCCGCTCACGCCCGCCGTCCACCAGATGATCGACGTCGGGCCGGTGCCGCACTTCAGAGACACGCAGGGCGTGATCGAGTTTCCGATCGTGCGGGATATGGACACGAACATGTACGAGCGCCAGGACGGGAGCGGCCTGGAGATCGGCTCCTACGCGCACCGACCGATCCTCCACGATCCCGAGGAGATCCCGTCGAACGACGAAGCGGCGCTCTCGCCGACCGAGTTCCCGTTCACGGAGAAGGACTTCACGCTCCAGATGGAGCACGCGCTCGAGCTCATCCCCGACGTGCTGAACGACGAGTCGGTCGGGATCAAGTACGCGATCAACGGGATCCTGTCGCTGACCCCGGACGGGCTGCCGCTGCTCGGTGAGACGCCGGAGGTGAGGGGGCTCTGGTCGGCGGCGGCGGTGTGGGTGAAGGAAGGGCCGGGCGTCGGGAAGTCGGTCGCCGAGTGGATGACGAACGGTGAGTCCGAGATCGACCTCCAGTCGTCGGACATCGCACGCTTCTACGAGCACCAGCGGGCGCGCAAGCACGTGCGCGACCGCGCCGCCGAGGGCTTCAACAAGACCTACGGCATCGTCCACCCGTCCGAGCAATGGGAGTCGAACCGCAACGTCCGCCTGTCGCCGTTCCATGCGCGTGAGCGCGAGCTCGGCGCCGTGTTCTTCGAGGCTGCCGGTTGGGAGCGGCCGCAGTGGTACGAGTCGAACGCGAAGCTGCTCGACGAGTACGGCGACCGCATCAACCGCCGCGAGGCCGAATGGGACGCGCGCTGGTGGTCGCCGATCATCAACGCGGAGCATCTCGCGATGCGCGACCGGGCGGCGATGTTCGACCTGACGGCGTTCGCGATCTTCGACATCACCGGCCGCGGCGCTCTCGAGGGAGTCCAGAAGGTGTCGATGCGCCAGATGGACGTCGCGATCGGCAAGGTCGTCTACACGCCGGTCCTCTCGCCGAGCGGGACCTTCAAGAGCGACCTGACGGTGATGCGGCTCGGGCACGACCACTTCCGGGTCGTGACGGGTGGAGCGCACGGAATGGCGGACCTGAAGTGGTACGCGGACCACCTTCCGGAGGACGGGACGGCGCAGGTGACCGACCTCACCTCGGCGTATTGCACGCTCGGCCTCTGGGGTCCGCGCGCCCGCGACATCCTGCAGGGCCTCACGACCGCGGACCTCTCGAACGAGGGCTTCGCCTTCGCGAGTTGCCGCACGATCGAGCTCGACTCGCTCCGCGTGCTCGCCTCGCGCATCTCGTACGTCGGCGAGCTGGGCTGGGAGCTGTACGTGCCGATCGAGCAGGGGGCAAAGCTGTGGGATCTCGTCTGGGAGGCGGGCGAGCCGCACGGTGTCGTCCCCGCCGGAATCGGCGTCTACGGCACGACCGGCCGGCTCGAGAAGTGCTACCGGGCGTTCGGCTTCGAGCTCGACGCAGACTTCGATGTCGTCGAGGCCGGCATGGCATGGGGCCGGGTCAAGTCGCCCGACTTCATCGGCAAGGCCGCGCACGTTCGTCATCGCGATTCGGACCCGGCCGCGGTGATGTGCACGCTCACGGTTGACGACCACACGTCGTCCGACGGCACGAAGCGATACATGCTCGGCCGCGAGCCGGTGCTCTCGAAGCAGGGCAAGCCGCTCGTCGACGCGGATGGTCGCCGCTCCTACGTCACGAGCGCCGGCGCGGGGCCGTCGATCGGCAAGCACATCCTGCTCGCCTACCTGCCGCCGGAGCACGCGAATGTCGGCGAGGAGCTCCTCGTGGAGTACCTCGGCGAGCAGTATCCGGTCACCGTCGCGTGCAACGACTCGACGCCGGTCTTCGATCCCGAGAACTCGCGGGTCAAGGCGTGAGGATTCTCTGCGCCGTCAAGCGGGTTCCGATCACGGGCGGGAAGATGGTGCTCACCGACGACGGTCAGGCGCTCCAGACCCGCCATCTCGGCTTCACGATCTCGCCGCACGAGGAGTGCGGGGTCGAGGAGGCCGTGCGCATCGTCGAGGCGCAAGGCGGTGAGGTCGTCGCCCTCACGCTCGGCCCCGCCGAGGCGGAGGACCAGCTGCGGGAATGCATGGCGCTCGGCGCAGATCGTGCGATCCACCTCGTGAGCAACGAGCAGTGGGACGCGCAGGGAACCGCCGCCGCGATCGTCGAGG
>Ga0207657_10000522_pt1 | contig 40660 bp, 39 predicted proteins | sample KBSC33metaG_FD_184316 | JGI IMG/M metagenome (GOLD analysis project Ga0207657, IMG submission 184316) | Corn rhizosphere microbial communities from Kellogg Biological Station, Michigan, USA - KBS C3-3 metaG (SPAdes) (version 2) | ecosystem: Host-associated > Plants > Roots > Rhizosphere > Soil ... | reverse complement strand
CAGGGCGCCGACGAGGAGTTCGTTGGATGTGCCGGGATCGTCGTCGAGGAGCGGCCCGACGATGGCGGTGGGATTGATCACGGCGAGATCGTGCCGGCGCCCCGCCTGCTCCATGATCGACCAGGCCTCGAGCTCGGCGCGGGTCTTGGATTCGGTATAGGCGTTGACGTCCTCGCCTTCGGTCTTGCTCCAGTCGGCCTCGGTGAAGGGCGCGGTGCGTCCCGGCGCGTGGCCATAGCCGATGGCGGCAAAGGACGAGGTCAGCACGATGCGCTCGACGCCTTCGGCAAGGCCCGCCTGGAGGGCGCGGCGGGTGCCCTCGACCGCGGGACGGATGAGGTCGTCCTTGTCCTTCGGCATGGCGGTGACGAACGGGGAGGCGACGTGCTGCACATAGCGGCAGCCTGCCACGGCCGTGCGCCAGCCGTCATCGCGGCCGAGGTCGAGCGCCACGAAGTCCAGGTTGTCGACGGCGCCGGCGGCCGAGGCGCGCTGCAGCGCGGCCCGGACCTTGTCGGCCTTCTTCAGGTCGCGAACGCTGCCGCGGACCGCATAACCGCGGTCGAGCAGGGCCAGCGCCACGTGGCCGCCGAGAAAACCGGAGATGCCGGTCACGAGAACTTTGTCGGTCATGCCCGGCTCCTGTTGTGTGTTGACGGCGGCGGTGGTGCGTGGGGCGACCCCTCACCCGGCCCTACCGGGCCACCCTCTCCCCAGAGGGGCGAGGAATACGGGAGGCCGTGCCTCAATCCTCTCCCCGTCGGGGAGAGGTCCCGGCAGGGGGTGAGGGGTCTTGGCCCCGTTATACGGCCACCCACCCCCGGGTCCGCTCGCTGGCGAAGATGGCATCGAGGATGCGCATGTTCTGGATGGCGTCGTCGATCCCATAGGGCAATGGCTGTTTGCCCAGCACGGCGAGGGCGAAGGCTTCCGCCTCCTCGGTGTACTGGTCGCAGGCGGGGATGATCTCGCGGCGGGCGAGGCTGGTATCCATGGTGGCGCCGGCGTCGATCAGCAGCGCCGTCGGGGTATCGGGCGGGGCGTTGAAAGGGATGACGATCTCGAGCCGGCCCCTGGTGCCGATCACCTCGAATTTCTGATGGCCGACCGACTGCGTCGAACAGACGAAGCTCATCTGCCGGCCGCCGCCGAAATCGGCAATGACGCTGGCCAGCATGTCGGTCTTGAAGTCGGGGTCGCGCTCGACCAGCGATACGACGCGCTGCGGCTCCGAGCCGAAAATGAAGCGGCTGCCGACAATGGGGTAGCAGCCGATATCGAGCAGGCCGCCGCCGCCAATCTCGGCGATGTTGCGCACATTGGCCGGATCGACATTGTAGTAGGAGAATACGGCGCGGATGGCCCGGATCTCGCCGAGCTCGCCCGAACGGACGATGTCGCGGGCGCGCAGCCATTGCGGGTGGAAGCGCACCATGAAAGCCTCAAGCACCAGCTTGTCCTTCGGACACTCGCGGAGGCGCTCGGCGTCGGCGGCGTTGAGCCCAATGGGCTTTTCGCACAGCACGTGCTTGCCGGCCTTTGTGGCGGCGATGGTCACCGGCACATGCAGGTGATTGGGCAGCGGATTGTAGATGGCGTCGATCTCGGGGTCGGCGAGCATTTCCTCATATGAGCCATAGGCCTTCGGAATGCCGAGCTCGGCCGCGGCGGCCCTGGCTCTACCGATATCGCGCGAGGCGATGGCGACGACCTCGGAATGCGCCGACTTCATGATCCCGGGGATGACTTTCTGGGTGCCGATATGCGCCGTCGAAACGATGCCCCACCGAACCTTGTCCGCCATTCAATGCCTCCGCTTGCGTACCGCCTGTTGGTAGTCCGGCAGGATCAAACAAGCAATGGACGGGTGGCGGCGTCCTGCGGGGGGCCGCTCCTGTGAGTCCGGCACTTTGCGGCTTCCGCGCCGGCCAATGCTGTGCCTAGTATGGCGGCGAAAATCGGGGGAGAGCAGCAGATGAACGGTCATTGGTGGACTGAACGGGTATGGCCCGGCTTTGTCGGGGGAGTGATCTTGCTGATCCTGCTGCTGCTGCTCAACGGCATCAGCGGCGGGGCGGTGCTCGGCTGGTTCGGCGGGGTCACGTCCGCCCAGCTCGAGGCGGCGGTGAGCAAGGTGCAGACGACGCCGGGACCGAAGGGCGATGCGGGTCCTGCCGGCCCGCCGGGCGCGGCGGGAGCGCCCGGACCGAAGGGCGATGTCGGCCCTGCCGGTCCGGCTGGCGCGGCGGGAGCGCCCGGCCCGAAGGGCGATGCGGGCGTTGCCGGCCCGAAGGGCGATACCGGTCCGGCTGGCAGCCCGGGCGCGGCGGGTCCCGCCGGGCCGAAGGGTGATCCCGGCGTGAAGGGCGATACCGGTCCGGCTGGCCCCAAGGGTGACGCCGGCCCGGCAGGGGCGGCGGCCCCGGCCGCCAACTAGCGGGCGCGCCGGAAAAGTCGTCGGACTTTTCCGGTTCGGTCACACGACAAATACAGGCCTTGCAACATCCATGCCGATTCCGTCGGCATGGATGTTGTTTTATGCGCCGATGTTCCAAGCCCGGGATGAGGGGCTGGTACCCGGGTCTCCCTGAATGGTCCCAGAGTCTTCCAATTTGATTGCATCAGAATGGGAGCTCCAGGACTTTGTCTGGCCGCGTTTTCGAGCCGGAAAGCCGCTGCGCCCCTTACCTGGAAACGCCAGGCTGAATCTGAGGTCTGGCGTATGCCGCCAAGGCCCCCTCACCCGCCGCTTCGCGTCGACCTCTCTCCCCGAGGGAGAGGTGGGGATGTGGCGTGGCCTTGCCCTGTCTCACCTTTCCCCCTGCGGGAGGGGGATTGCGCAGCAAGCCGGGTGAGGGGGCTTTTCTTGGCTTCTCGACCTGAATGTTGTGTCGATTGATCCTCGTGCTCTGAAGCCTGCAGCCCGACGATCCGAACTCGACGACCGAGGCCCGACTATCGATGCCGCACGCACTCGGCGCCCGACGTTCTCATTACCCTCTTGCAACTGACTGACCAGTCGGTTATTAGTGTCTCGTAAATGACCAAATAGTCAGCAGTGGACGAGTGGCATGGCATTCGATGATGATCGGTCGGTCCCGGCAACTGAGCTTCGCCCCCGTCATGCGCCAAAATTCCGGCGGCGGGCCGAGGCGCGGCCGGACGAGGTGCTGGATGCAGCGCTCGACCTGTTCATGGAAAAGGGCTTTTCCGCCACCCGGGTCGAGGACATCGCGCGCCGCGCCGGGCTGTCGAAGGGCGCCGTCTACCTCTATTTCCCGTCGAAGGAGGCGATCCTCGAGGCGCTGGTGAAGCGTGCCATCGTGCCGATCGCGCAGACCGCCGCGGCGGCGCTCGGCAGCTTTTCGGGCAGTCCGCGCGACGCCTTCATGATGCTGTTCCGCCTGATGTCCGAGCGGCTCGGCGAGCCGCGCGTGCTGGCCGTGCCAAAGCTTATCATCCGCGAGGTGGGCGCGTTCCCGGACCTTGCCATCATGTATCGGCGCGAAGTCATCGACCGGGCATTGCCGATCCTGATTGGCGTGGTGCGGCGCGGCGTCGAGAGCGGGGCCTTTCGGCCGGTCGATCCGGAACTGGCCGTCCGCAGCATATTGGGGCCGATCGGCCTGCATCTGCTGATGGCCGAGATTTTCGGCCTCGTCCCGGCGGGCGGGCTCAACCTCAAGGGGCTGATCGAGAGCCATATCGATATTCTCGAGAATGGCCTGATCCAGAAGGAGCAACCGGCATGAACGGGGTTCTGGCCTGGCTTGCCGGCCTCCTGGCGCTGGTTCCCGGCATGGGGCAGGCCCCGCCGCCGGGATTCACCGGCTATGTCGAGGCGAAATATGTCTATGTGGCGCCCGCTTCGCCGGGGCCGATCAAAACCATGCCGGTGGCGGAGGGCCAGCAGGTGAAGCGCGGCCAGGTGCTGTTCACCCTGACCCAGGCGCAGCAGGTGGCGCTGGTCAAGGCGGCCGAGGCGCAAGCGGCGGCCGCCGAGGCCACCTGGCAGAACCTCACCACCGGCGGCCGGGCGGAGGAGCTGGCGGCCTCGCAGGCCGCCGTCAACAAGGCCCAGGCCGATCTAAACCTGGCGCAGATTACCCTTACCCGGTCGCAGAAGCTCTTTGCCAGCAACACCATCACGGCGGCGCAGCTTGACCAGGACAGGGCGAGTGTGGCGAGCGCACAGGCCGAACTGAAGCAGGCCGAGGCGCAATTGGGGGTGACCGCCCTGCCGGCACGGACCGAGCAGCAGAACGCGGCGAAAGCCGATGTCGATGTTGCCGAGGCCAATGCCGCCAAGGCGCGCGCCGACCTTGCCGATCGCACCGTCACGGCGCCGGCCGACGGCCGCATCGAGCGCACCTATTACGATGTCGGCGAGACCGTAGCGGCGGGCGTTCCGGTGCTGGCGCTGCTGCCGGCGCACGCGCTGAAGGTCGAGTTCTACGTTGCCGAGGCGGACCGGATGCGCCTCGGCATGGGCGAGACGGTGCGGGTCGGCTGCGACGGCTGCCCGGCCGGGCTCACCGGCAAGGTGACGTTTCTCGCCTCCGACCCGCAATATACCTCGCCGATCATCTATTCGCGGGAGGAGCGGGCGCAACTGGTGTTCCTCGCCGAGGCGACGCTCGACAATCCCGGCCGCATCCTGCCCGGCCAGCCGGTCACCGTGAGCCTTGCGCCATGAGCGGCATCGCACCGGCAGGCGCCGCCCGCTCGGCGGTAATAGCGGTCACCGGCCTCACCAAGGATTTTGGCGCCAAGCGCGTCGTCGACCATTTCGACATCAACGTGCCGCGGGGCGCCATCTACGGCTTCCTCGGGCCGAACGGGTCGGGCAAGACCACCACCATCCGCATGCTGTGCGGGCTGCTGACGCCGGACGACGGGCAGGGCACCTGCCTCGGCTTCGACATTCGTCGGGAGGCCGAGCGGATCAAGGAGCAGGTCGGCTACATGACGCAGAAATTCTCGCTCTACGAGGATTTGTCGATCCGCGAGAACCTCGATTTCGTGGCGCGCATGTACCGGCTCGACCGGCGCCGGCAGCGGGTCGACCAGGCGCTGGTCGATCTCGGGCTCGCCGACCGGGCGAAGCAGCTCGCCGGCTCGCTGTCGGGGGGCTGGAAACAGCGGCTGGCGCTCGCCGCCTGCCTGCTGCACGCGCCGCAATTGCTGCTGCTCGACGAGCCGACGGCGGGCGTCGATCCCAAGGCGCGGCGCGACTTCTGGGACGAAATCCGGCGCCTCGCGGGGCAGGGGGTCACGGTGCTGGTCTCCACCCATTACATGGACGAGGCGGTGCAGTGCGATTTCATCGCCTACATCGCCTACGGCAAGAAGCTGGTGGACGGGCCGGCGGGCGAAATCCCGCGGCAGATCGGGCTCGTCACCTACAAGGTGGAGGGGGCCGATCTCGCCGGGCTCGAGGCCGAGCTCAAGCCGCTGCCGGGGGTGGAGCAGGTGGCGCGGTTCGGCGCCTCGCTGCATGTTTCGGGCACCGACGCGGCGGCGCTCGAGCGCGTCGTCGAGGCGCATGCCGGCGATGGCCGGCGCTGGCGGACCGAGGAAGCGGGGCTCGAGGAGGCGTTCATCTATTTGATGGCGGGCGCGCGGGACAATTTCGCGCGGGATGCGGCATGAACCGCGAAATCGTCCTGCCGCCGGTCAAGCTGGCGCCGTCGCCGCGGCTCTCCTTCGGGCGGTTCTTTGCCGTGCTGGCGAAGGAATTCATCCAGATGCGCCGCGACCGCGTCACCTTCGCCATGATGATCGGGCTGCCGATCCTGCAGTTGATGCTGTTCGGCTTTGCCATCAACGCCGATCCGCGGCATCTGCCGACGCTCATCGAGATCAACGACAGCGGGCCGTTGCAGCGGGCGATCGTCGCCGGCATGGCCAACTCCACCTATTTCGATTTTCGGGGCGCCGTGCACGGGCTCGCCGAGGGAGAAAAGGCGCTGCGCGAAGGAACGGCGAACTTCGTGGTGGTGATCCCGCCGGACTTCGAACGCGACGTCGTCCGGGGGCGGCGACCGGCGCTGCTGGTGGCGGCCGACGCATCGGACCCGACGGCGGTCGGCGGCGCCGCGGCGGCGCTGCAGGGGATCGTCGCCGGCGCCATCGGGCAGGTGCTGAGCGGGCCGCTGCAAGGCCTGGCCGGCGGGCCCGCGCCATTCTCGGTGACGGTGCATCGCGAATACAACCCGGAGGGCAAGACCTCGACCAATATCGTGCCGGGGCTGCTCGCTATCATCCTATCCATGACCATGACGATGATCACGGCGGTCGCCATCGTGAAGGAGAGCGAGCGCGGCACTATGGAGATGCTGATCGCCACGCCGGTGCGGCCGGTCGAGGTGATGCTGGGCAAGATCCTGCCCTATGTGTTCGTCGGTTACGTGCAGACGGTGGTGTTTCTCGTCGCCGCAAGGCTGTTGTTCGGGGTGCCGTTCGAAGGCTCGGCGCTGGCGTTCTTCCTCGGCTTCAACCTCTTCATCCTGGTCAATCTGGCGCTTGGCTTCCTGATCTCGACGGCGGCGCGCAACCAGATGCAGGCGATGCAGCTCTCGGTGTTCACCATACTGCCCTCGATCCTGCTCTCGGGCTTCATGTTTCCGTTCGCCGGCATGCCGCAATGGGCGCAATGGCTGGGCAGCGGGGTACCGGCGACGCATTTCCTGCGCATCGTGCGCAAGGTGATGCTGAAGGGCGGCGGGCTCGGCGATATCGGCGGCGAAATGGGGGCGCTTGGCATCATTCTCGCGGTGATCGCCGTGGTGGCGATGCTGCGCTACCGACAGACGCTCGACTAGGCGCAGGACTCCAGCCTGCGGGCCCGACCAGTCGATGGACTCATGATGAGGGCCCCGAGAGGCGTTCTTGTCAAATGGCATCCAAATCTATATATGATGCCATATTGTGATGAGGCCGTGCCATGTCTTTGGTTGAACTCGAACTGGATGCCCCCGCCTTCGAAGCCGTGCCGGTAACCGGGGCGGAGGCGGCGGCGATGTTTCGGGCGGCAGTCAACCTGTTCCGGCTCTGGGGCTTGTCCGACGAGCAGGCGGCGACGCTGCTCGACCTGCCGCTCAGGAGTTTTCGGCGCTGGAAGGCGGCGGGTCCGGCGCGGGTAGGGCGCGACGGTGCGGCGCGGCTCTCCAACCTGATGGGCATCCACAAGGCCTTGCGGCTGATCTTTGCCGAGCCGCAGCGTGGCTATGACTGGATCAAGGCGGCCAATGCCGCCTTCGGGGGGAAATCGGCGCTCGAAGTGATGCTCGGCGGCGAGCTGACCGATTTGATGCGGGTGCGGCGGTATCTCGACGCGGAGCGCGGTGGCTGGTGAAAGCCGCCGATTTGCCGCTGGCGCAGGTCGACTGGCCCGGCGCGGTCCGGATCATCCGCAGCCTCTTTCCGCCGATCGACCTGTTCGAGGACATCGCCGACCCGGCCGACTGGCCGCTGCTGGTCGCGGCGGAGCAGAAGACCAATCCGCGGCTGATGGAATCGATCGGCAAGCTCGACCTGGTGCTGCCGGCGCGCCGAGTGTCCGGGCCCGGCGCCAGCTATCTGATGGCGCCGTTCACGTATGCCAGCCCCGACCGGCCGAGCCGCTTCAGCGACGGTTCATTCGGCGTGCTCTATGCCGCCGAAAGTTTCGAGACGGCACTGTTCGAGACTATCCACCACCACGCCCGCTTCATGGCGGCAACGGCCGAGCGGCCGGGCTGGACCTCGCAATTCCGAGAAATCCGGCTCGACGTCAAAGCCCGGCTTGCCGATCTACGGGTATCGCCGCCGGCCGGGGTGCTCGATGCCGACGATTACACGGCGGCCGAGGCGCTGGGCGCGGCGTTGCGCAACACCGGATCGGACGGCATCGTCTACCCCAGCGTCCGGCGCGTCGGCGGGGAATGCGTCGGCCTGTTCTACCCCGACGGCGCATCCCAGGCGCGGCAGGGTCGGCATCTCGACTATCACTGGGACGGGGCACGCGTGGACTATGTTCGCGATGCCGGCACGCGAAAGGTGTGGGCGATCAGATGAGGCTCTGAATGGCGGCAATTGCCTGAGGGGGCGGCAATATACGAGACGACAAAAAACGGCCGAACATGCTCTCCCTTGAGCAGGTGAGAGGCGCCGCTCACCGGTAGAGGCCGCGAAGGTGATGCTGACGGGACAGGGAGAAGGCCGCCTCCCCAATCACATATGTAGCGCGCAAGGGGCTTGCTTCAAGACCCCGGCCATCCCGTAAGAAGCCGGCCCAGGCCAGTTCTTACGGAGTGACGAAATGGGCAAGTTCGAGCATCAGGTAACGATCGCCGGCGGCGGCCCGACCGGGCTGATGCTGGCCGGCGAGTTGGCCCTCGCGGGCGTCGATGTCGCTATCGTCGAACGGCGGGAGAGCCAGGAGCTGCTGGGCTCGCGCGCCGGAGGCCTGCACTCGCGCACCATCGAGGTGCTCGACCAGCGCGGCATTGCCGATCGGTTCATCGCCGAGGGGCAGCAGGTGCAGGTCGCAGGGTTTGCCGGGGTCCATTTCAACCTCAGTGATTTTCCGACCCGGCATCCCTACAGTCTCGGGCTGCGGCAGAGCCACATCGAGCGCATCCTCGCCGGCTGGGTTGAGGACCTCGAGGTGCCAATCTATCGCGGGCGCGAGGTGATCGGCTTCGGACAGGACGAAAATGGCGTCGATGTCGAGCTGTCCGAAGGCTCGTCGATGCGGGCGCGCTACCTCGTCGGGTGCGACGGCGGTCGCAGCCTGGTCCGCAAGGCCGCCGGCATCGACTTCCCCGGATCGGATCCGACGGTCAGCAACCTGATTGCCGTGGTCGAATTGGCCGAGACGCCGCCGGAATGGGGCATCCGCCGCGACGCAGCGGGCATTCATTCGCTGGGCAGGGTGGAATACACGATCCGCGATGGCGAGATCATCTACGCCGACGAGGGGCCGGTCGGCGTTCTGGTGACCGAACGGCAGATCGGAGCCGCCGGCGAGCCCAGCCTGCGTGAGCTCAGTGAAGCGATGATTTCCGTCTACGGGACCGATTACGGGGTTCATGCACCCGTCTCGATCTCCCGGTTTACCGATGCGGCCCGGCAGGCCGTCACCTACCGCAAGGGACGGGTGCTGATCGCCGGCGACGCTGCACACATCCATCCGCCGGATGGCGGGCAGGGGCTGCAGACCGGCATGCAGGATGCCGTCAATCTGGGCTGGAAGCTCGCGCAAGTGGTCAGGGGGATATCGCCCGAAAGCCTCCTCGATACCTATCAGGCCGAGCGCCACCCCGTTGCTGCCCGGGTGCTGCGCAACAGCCTGGCATCAGTGGCGCTGCGCCGCGAGGACGAGCGCACCAGAGCCGTGCGCGACATCATGGCCGAACTCCTCGCCATGGACGAGCCGCGCCAGCGCTTTGCCGCGATGGTGTGCGGCCTCGACATTCACTACGAGCTGGGCGGCGGGCATCCCCTGGTCGGACGCCGCATGCCCGATCTCGACCTCGGCGCGGGCGGCGGTCCGCTGCGGGTCTTCAGTCTGCTGCACCATGCACGGCCGGCGCTGCTCAATTTCGGCGAGCCCGGCGGCCTCGACATCGCGCCATGGGCGGATCGGGTGAAGCTGGTCGATGCCCGATACACCGGTCCGTGGGAACTACCGGTGCTGGGGGCGGTCCCGGCACCCAACGCCGTGCTGATCCGGCCCGACGGATACGTGGCATGGGTCGGCGACCTGACACTGGCCGGGCTCACCGATGCATTGACCAACTGGTTCGGGCCGCCAGCCGAGGCGTAGTGCCCGCGCGCGAGCGCTCTGGGCTGAATCGACATTCAGGCGAAGGGGTTGGGGCCTGCCGCCAAGGCCCCCTCACCCGCCGCGGCGCGGCGACCTCTCCCCCGAGGGAGAGGTGTAGAGAGGGCGAGGGGGCCTTCTTGGCCTCTCGATCCCGACCCGAATGTCGATTGGTCCTAGATCAGCCCGAACATCTCGTCCTGCAGCTTGCGCAGCCGAAACAGGTTGGTGGTGGGGTCGGCGGCGGCGTTGGCGGTGGTCAGCAGGTCGCCCTTCTTCACCGGGGTCAGCACCTTGCCGCCTTCGAGCAGGCCGACCGGCACGGCGTGCTGGCGGCGCGCGTCGGCGATGGTAAGGGTGAAGCTGCGGTAGCAGGTCTCCCCGATGGCATCGAATGTTTCGCCCACGGCGAGGTCGCGCTTGGCGACGGCGCAGACTTCCGCGACCGGCTCGGGCATCGGCACCATGTCGGGCTTGCCGTAGAGCATGATGCGGGCGCAGGTCAGCGGCACTTCGAGGCTCGTCAGGTGGTAGGGGCGGAAGAAGGCGTAATACGGCCCCTTGCCGATGTGGAGATCGTCCATGCGCTCGATGATGCGCGGATGCTCGGCCTCGACGATCACGAACACCCCGGGCGCCACGCCCTTGCCGACCGTGTAGTCGACGACGCCCTTTTTCAGCAGGATGCCGCCATCCGCCTCGGGGATCAGCACCTTGACCATGTCGTCGCGGTCCGTCTTCGGCCCGTGCATGCCGGGCACGTCGGGCACGAGGCCGGTCGCATTGGCGATGGCGCACATCTCGACCATGGTCTTGGAACCGTCGACGAACTCGACCAGCATGCGCGGGTTCATGTTGCGGGCGGTGGCCTCGGCGCGATAGTCGTCGGGGACGGCGTCGTGGTTGAGCGGATTGTTCTTGCCCTTGCCGGCGGCGACGACGCGCAGGCCGAGCGCCGAGGAAAACTCGATCAGCTCCATGCAGGAGCTGGGCTCGTCGCCGGCACCCACCGAATAGACGACACCAAGCTGGTCCGCCTGGTGCTTCAAATAGGGCCCGATGGTCACGTCGGCCTCGACGTTCATCATCACCAAGTGCTTGCCGTGCTGCATCGCCTTGAGGTCGTAGTCGGCGGCGACGCCGGGCTTGCCGGTGGCATCGATGACGATATCGAGGAGCGGGTTGGTGACCAGCAGTTCGTTCGAGGTGATGGCGATCTTTTTCGCCTCGATCGCCGCCGTCACCCGCGCCTCGCTATCGGCTTCGGCGGCACGGCTGTCGTCGCCGAAGGCAATGGTCATCGCTTCCCGCGCCGTATGCGGCCGCCGGGTCGAAATCGCGGCGATCTCGATGCCCTGCATCAGCGAGCCCTGGGTAACGAGGTCGGTGCCCATTTCGCCCGACCCGATCACGCCGACGCGAATGGTCTTGCCGGCTGCCGCACGGGCGGCAAGATCGCGGGCGAGCCCGGTGAGGTGGACATTGGCGAGGGATTGGTGGGTGCGCATGAAGGTTGCGATAGCACCGGGCGAGAGGGTTTGAAACCCGCATGCGCTGGTGCGGGGGGAACTCGCCATGCGATAGAGGGGGAGGAACGCCCTCGTGGTTCGACAAGCTCACCATGAGGGCGCTTGGGAAGCGTGAGGGCGTTTGGGGAGACATAAAGGGCGCCTCGGCGCATGGGGGCTTGGGTCGATGGGGATGCTTGGGTAGTAATCCCTGCGGACCTCATCCTGAGCTTGTCGAAGGACGAGGTCCGCCGCCACAAGAGAGGACCGCATGACGCCGCAACTGGAAATCTCGACCGAAGGCCATCTCGGCATCATCGTGCTCAACCGGCCGGAGTCGATCAACGCGCTCAATCGCGAGATGATCGACGGCATTGCCGCGACGCTGACGGGCTGGCGCGACGATCCCGGCGTGCGGCTGGTGCTGTTCGAGGGTCGCGGCCCGCGCGGCTTCTGCTCCGGTGGCGACGTGCGGGCCGCGCGCGAGCTGGTGCTGGCCGGCCGGATGGACGAGGCGGACGCCTACTTCGCCGCCGAATATGCCATGAACGGGCTCATTGCCGGCTATCCCAAGCCGACTGCCGCCATCGGGTACGGCGCGGTAATGGGCGGCGGCATCGGCATATTCGGGCATTGCCGCTATCGTTTTGCGGCCGCCGAGGCGCGCTTTGCCATGCCGGAGGCGGCAATCGGCTTCGTTTCGGATATTGGCGTCAACGCGCTGCTGGCGCAGGCGCCCGAACCGCGGGCGCTGGCGTTCCTGATGGCCGGCCTGCCGGTATCGGTTGGCGATGCGCTGGCGCTGGGGCTGTGCGACGTCGCTGTTGCCGGTGACCGGCTCGAAGCGGTGCGGGCCGGCATCATGGCGGCGGCCGAGGGCGGCGAGGTCGAGACGGGCCTCGTGCAACTGATGTCGCGTGAGGGGGTCGAGCCGGGCGCCGCCACGCTGACGGCCGAAAGCGATCGGCTGGCGGCGGCGTTCGGGCTGCCGACGGCGGCCGAGATCGTTGCCGCGGTGGCCGCCCGGACGAAGCGGGAGCCGGCGCTCGAGCGGCTCGCAACAGCGCTTGCCGGTCGCTCGCCGACCAGCCTTGAAGCCATTGTGCAGAGTCATCGCGCGGCCCGGCGGCACCCCGACATCGCGGCGGTGCTGGCGCTCGATACAAGGCTGGCGGGGTTCATGGCGCGGCAACCGGATTTTGCTGAGGGCGTGCGCGCCGTGCTGGTCGACAAGGATCACCAGCCGCGCTGGCAGCCGCCGGATTTTGCCGGCGTCGACGCGGCGGCGATTGCGCGGGTCGTGGCGCAACGGTGAGCTTCTGCTCCCGAACGGGTCGCGCGGTAAAAGCTGCCTTGGCGAGACCCTGACTTAGCACTTCCTAAACCGTTCGCATGGACACTGCGGCCTCGGGTATTAGCCCGATGGGGAAACAGAATTTCATGGCGAGGGGGCCGCAAAATCTGGTGGCGCTGCCGGCAGTGATGGACCTCGACGCGCTCGATAATGTTCGCGACGGCCTGCTGGCGGCGATCGAGCACGGACCGGTGACGGTGTCGGCCGCGGCCGTCGAGCGAGTGTCGACCAATGCGCTGCTGATGCTGATCAGCGCCGCCGAGACGGCACGCCGCAATACTTTTGGGTTTGCGATTGAGGGCGTCAGCACGCCGATGCTTGCCGCCATCGAGCGGCTGGGGCTGGGCGAGCATTTTGCGCCGATGTTGAAGAGGTAGTTTCATGCGCGTGCTGACCGTCGACGATTCCCGCACCATCCTCGCGATGCTGCATCATACGCTGTCGAATGCCGGATTCGAGGTGCTGCAGGCAGAAGACGGTCAGCGCGGGCTCGACGTGCTGGCGCGCGAAAAAGTCGATGTGGTGATCACCGATATCAACATGCCGGTGATGGACGGCATCGAGTTCATCAAGCACGTTCGTTCGTCCGGCGCACACCAGAGCCTGCCAATCCTCATCCTCACCACCGAGACCAGCCAGGACAAGCGCGACCAGGGGCGGGCGGCGGGCGGTACCGGCTGGATCGTCAAGCCGTTCGATCCGGAAAAGCTGATCAGCGTCATCCATCGCGTCGTGCATTGAGCGAGACCCCTGGAGGGGCAGGCGATGAGCGATCTCGACGACTTCAAGGCTACGTATTTTGACGAATGTTCGGAGTTGCTGGCCGAACTCGAGGAACAGTTTGCCGAAATCGAGCATGGCGACCGGTCGAATGGCCGGCTCAATGCGGTGTTCCGCGCCATCCATTCGATCAAGGGCGGAGCAGGGGCATTCGGTTTTTCCGGCCTTGTCGGCTTCGCCCACGCCTACGAGACGCTGCTCGACAAGGTGCGCGAGGGCGGCGTCAAGCTGACCCCCGAGGCGGTCGCGCTGTGCATCCGGGCCAACGACATCGTTGCCGATTTCGTCCATGCGGCGCGCGTCGCGACGGACCTGCCGGAGGACTACGGCGCCGACGAGAAGGGCCGCTTCACCCGGCTCGCCGCCGGCGAAGCGCCGGAGGACGAGGCGCCGATCGAAGACTTCGACATCGATTTCGTGCCCGTGATGGCGAGGATCGCGCGTGCCGAGGCAGAGGAACCCCGCGGCGCGAGCCTCGATGCCTTCGAGGCGCCGCCGCTGCCGCCCGAGAGCGGGCAGTGGGAGATCCGCTTCCGGCCGCATGGCGAGCTGTACGCCCGGGCCAATGATCCGTTGCTATTGTTCCGCGAGCTTGCTTCGCTCGGCGAACTCACGGTCCGGGCGGTGCTCGATGCGACCCCGGCGCTGGCCGATTTCGAACCGTTCGGGGTGTATTGTGCCTGGGAACTGACGCTGGTCTCGCCGACCGTCACGGAGACGCAAATCCGCGAAGTGTTCGAGTTCGTCGAGGGCAATTGCGAGCTCAGCGTGGTCGAGGTGCAACCGCTGGCCATGTCCCCCGGGCTGCCGCCGCTGCTGATCGACGAGCCGGACGAGCTGCCGAGCTTTTCCGACCTGATGCCGGAGGCGCCGGCGGCCGGGCTGATGCCGCCGGCCGAACCCGCGGCGCCGCTGCCGAGCTTTGCCGCGCTCGCCGAGGCGGTGCAGGCGGAAGCGTCCGTCCGGCCGGCGGGAGTCCCGCCACGGCCCGAGCCCACGGCGCGGAAGACCGTGGCCACGGCCGAGCCGGCAGGTGAACCAGAGGTGGAGCGCCGCAACGGCGTGCAGTCGATCCGCGTCGACCTCGACAAGGTCGACCGGGTGGTCAACATGGTGGGCGAGCTGGTGATTACCCAGTCGATGCTGACCCAGCAGATGGATGAGACCTTGCGGGTGCGCTACCAGGAGCTGGTGCGGGGCCTCGAGGTGCTGGCGCAGACGACACGCGGGCTGCAGGATTCGGTGATGGCGATCCGCGCCCAGCCGGTCAAGTCGGTGTTTTCACGCATGCCGCGGCTGGCCCGCGAACTGGCGCAGGTCACGCACAAGAAGATCCGCCTCGAGATGATCGGTGAGAACACCGAGATCGACAAGACGGTGATCGAGCAACTCTCCGATCCCCTCACCCATATGATCCGCAATTCCGCCGACCACGGCATCGAGACGCCCGAGCAGCGGCTTGCCGCCGGCAAGTCGGAGACCGGGGTGATCCGGCTCTCGGCCGAGCAGGCGGGAGGAAACATCCTCATCGTGGTCGAAGACGACGGGGCCGGCATCAACCGCGACAAGGTGCTGCAGGTGGCGCGCCAGCGCGGGGTCGTCGAGGCCGACGAGCAGCTCAGCGACGAGCAGATCGATCAGCTGATCTTTGCCCCGGGCTTCTCCACCGTCGATGCGGTGACCGACATTTCGGGGCGCGGTGTCGGGATGGACGTCGTGCTCTCCAATATCAAGAAGATCGGCGGCTCGGTGCATGTGCGGTCCTGGGCAGGGCGCGGTACGCGCATGACGCTGCGGCTGCCGCTGACGCTCGCCGTGCTCGACGTGATGCTGGTGCGCGTATCGCACAATCCCTACGTCATCCCGCTATCCTCGATCGTCGAGACAATGCAGTGCGCACGCGCCAGCTTCGAGCGGGTGCCGTCCGGCGGCAAGGTGCTGCAGGTGCGCGGGGAATACGTGCAGGTCATCGATCTCTGCGAGCGCTTCGAGCTGGGCACGCCGGCCGACGACAAGACCCGCTTCGTGGTGCTGTGCGAAGCCGAAGGCTCGGTCAAGGTGGCGCTGATCGTCGACGACATCATCGGCCAGCAGCAGGTGGTGATCAAATCGCTGGAGGAAAACTTCGAGTCGATCGAGGGGATCGCTGGCGGCACCATCCTGGGCGACGGCAATGTGGCGCTGATCGTTGACGTACAGGGCCTGAAATCGGCCAAGCCGCGGCGCCACGCCGCGTAACGAGACGCAAGGACAAGCCCCCGGACGGGCGGCAGAAAGGCCAGGAACGATGGAAGCCTTCGGACTACGCGACGACAGTGTGGACCAAGCGGCGGTCGCGGCGCAGAACTCGATGCAGCTCATCGCGTTCTCGATCGGGGAACAGACCTATGGCGTCGAGATCACCACGGTGCGGGAAATCCGCGCCTGGAACGGGGCGACGCCGTTGCCCAACACGCGCGAATTCGTGCGGGGCGTGATCAATCTGCGCGGCACCATCGTCCCGATCTTCGATTTGCGCGCCCGGTTCGGGGATGGGCAGACCTCGCCCACCAAGAACCATGTGGTGGTGGTGATGTCGGTCGGGGAAAAATGGGTCGGCATGCTGGTCGACGCCGTGTCCGACATCCTGACCGTCTCCCGGGACGATATTCACCAGGTGCCGGAAGGCAATTCCATCGACACGGAACTTCTCAACGGCATCGTCACGCACGACAACAAGATGGTCGGGCTGATCGACCTCCATGCGGTGGTGTCGGGCGCGCGGGCAGAGGCGTAACGGCCGGCCGGATTGGTGACGGGCGAACTCCGTCGTTGACGTCACTTCGCGCTGGTCAACGGCGGCAAAAACATCGCGCCAGCGTGCGTTATCGCACAAGCGGTGCAAGCGGCGCGACCCACCCCCTGCCGGACCCTCCCCGCAAGGGGGAGGGGGTTCCAGCCTCACGGCTCTACTTCTCCCTCCCCCTTGCGCGGAGGGATGGTGTGGGGGGCCTGCCCATGGCACAGAGATTGCGGCACCCGCCGCCCCTCATTGCCTTATCCTTCAAGTAAAATGATGCGGCCCTAAGTGCCTGGATCAGGGCGGAGCGCAGGCTTCAGAACAGCTCTACTTCGCCGCGGCTGGGTTTGGCGGCGACGCCGGAGAGCGAGGGGACTCTGAGTTCATCGAGCACCAGGCTCGCCCAGATTTCATCGTAGACCGAATCCGGGGTGGTCGGCGGCAGCAGGGCGAACTGGCGCACCGCGAGGGCCATGTTCTGGCAGCGCTGCTCGATGCGATCCTGTCCCTGCAGCGCCGCGACGATCATCGCCATCGCCTCCTGGCGCACATAGTCGGCGCTGAGCTTCTTGTCTGACAGCACCGCCAACGCATCGCCCACCGCATCGACGAGCACCGCGGTCTGCCGCGCCGTCTCATCGAGTTCGCGCGCAAGTCTTTGCAGAGTCATAAAAGGAGGCCCCCAACCCGACCCTTCTCTACCCCGGAATTTCTAAAACACTGGTTGCCGGGCACGACGACGTGAAGCTGCTACGCATTTGTGGTGAACGGTTCCATAACGCTTCGATAACGACTTACTCCCTAGGATCGCCGTCCATAGACAAGGTCGCCTGCGTATGGTCTCGCCCGATTCGTTGCCGCTGCACTTCGATCGCGGCGTCGTCACTATCGTCAAACAGGGCGATTGCCTCGTTTCCAATGCCAGCGACGTCACCTTCTCCACCGTGCTCGGATCGTGCATCAGCGCCTGCGTGCGCGATTGTCGGGCGCGTGTCGGCGGCATGAACCACTTCCTGCTTGCCGCGCAATCGGGCGCCGCCCGCGACCGCTATGGCGCGTCGGCGCGCTATGGCGCCTACGCCATGGAGCAATTGATCAACTCGGTGCTGACGCGGGGGACCGGCAGCAAGGCCAATCTCGAGATCAAGGTGTTCGGCGGCGGCCTGATCAACGCCGGACTCACCGATATCGGGGCGAAAAACATCGAGTTCGTGCGTGAATTTCTCGCCGAGGAAGGTTACCGGATGGCGGGGGAGGATCTTGGCGGCGCCTTCGCCCGGCGGGTGATGTTCAAGCCCTATTCGGGCCGCGCCTTCGTCAAGCGGCTTGCCAGCGAGGTGAGCGAGGGCGTGGTGCGCGAGGAGCTGGCAATTGCCGGCCGCCGGCAGTCGCGGCGCTCGCATGGCAGCGTCGAACTGTTCTGATCCGCGTAAGCGCGCCGAGCCTGCGCCCCAGCGTGGTTAGCAAAAAGTTTCCAACTACGGCCTGCTGATAGAATTGGTTAACCATTAGCTCGTTAGCCTGCAGCCGAAAGGCCAGCGATTTTCGTTGCGCGGGGTAGTGGGACATGCGCCGCCTGCGGCTTGCGTCGATCGTCAGCGGCATCTGGTTGGCAGGCGCGCTGCTGTCCGGGGTGCTGTTTTGCATGCTTGGCATAGCGCCGCTGGCGGTGGCCGGTGCGCTGGTCGTGCTGGGCCTTGCCGGCGCGGCGGCCGTCCATATCGGGTGGCGCGCCGATCGGCGGGCCGGCCGCGACCTCGCCGCCCTGGCGACGGCACTCGGCATCGAGCCGGCCGCCCGGGGCGCCGACCGGCTGACACTCGAACTGGTCATTGGCGCGCTGGTCGGCCGGCTGGAGCGGGTGAGCCCGTTCAAGACGGCATTTTCGGACCTTACGGCTGCCGCACTCATCGCCGACGAGGACGGCAGGGTGTTGGCCTGCAGCGCCGGATTGGTGGCACTGGTACCCGCGGCCGCCAGCGCGGGGGAAGACCTTGAGGCGGTGTTCGGTACCGGTTTCCGGGCGGGGTCCGAGTCGGCGCCCCCTACGCTGGTCAATCTCGCCGGCCGGCATTTTCACCTGCGGCGGCAGCCCGCCGGATCGGGGCGGATGCTGCTCGAACTGCTGCCGGCGGCGCAATGGCTGGCCGACGACGACCTCGGCGCCTTCGGCGAGGCACTGGCGAGCGCCCGTACGGCGTTCAGGTTCGACGCGGCAGCGGTCGCCCGCGCACCGGGGCTCGGCACGCTCAACGCGGCGCTCGAACTGTTCGATACCGGCGCCGTGGCGATGGCGCGGTTGACGGAAGGCGAGGCGATCGAGCCCGGCTTTCTCTACAGTCCAGCCGGGCTGGCGCCGGTGTTCCGAACTCTCCACGATGCCGTGCTGGCGGCCTGCGACGACCGCGATGCGGAGGTCGAGGCGCATGCGTTCTTCGAGCGCAAGTTCGAGGCAGCAGCCGGTGCGATCGCGCGCTATCGCGCCGCGGCGGATCGGCTGGCGGGCCTTGCGGCGACCAGTCGTGCCGATCTCGCCGAGGTCGACGGGGCGCTGTCGCGAGCGCTCAAGTCAAGGCAGGCGCTGGCGCACAGCGATGCAAAGGCTGGCGCGCTCGCCGGTGAGGCGGCTGACGCGGCCGGGCGCGCCGAGTTGGTGTTCGGGGGGCTGGACGAGGCCGCGACGCTGCTCGACCAATTGCTGTCCCGCATCGAGGATGTGAGTTTCCGCACCAATCTGCTCGCCCTCAATGCGGCGGTCGAGGCGGCACGGGCGGGAGACAAGGGCGCCGGTTTCGCCGTGGTTGCGGAGGAAGTCCGGACCCTGGCGCAGGCCGGCCAGCAGGCGGCGCGGGACGTCCGGGGCCTCATGACCGAGGTGCGGTCGAAATCGGCGAGTGGTGCGGGGGAAGTCGCGGCGCTGAAAATAATCGTCGACGACCTGCAGGTGAATTTACGCAATCTAAGCACTGACGCTGAAATGATCGGCGCGGCCGTCGAGCACGGAAGCCGGGCGCTGGCCGGCGCGACGACCGGGCTCGAGGCCGTCGACGGCGAAGTTCGGCGCACGCTCACCTTGCCGCAGCGCGCGCGGGCCGCCTGAGCTGGACTGACCGGGCGCGGCGACGGGACGAGAGCATGGAACAGTACGAGCTGACGCTCAGCGACCGAGAGTTCGAGCGCATCAAGACGCGCGTCTACCGAGCAGCGGGTATTTCGCTCAGCGATGCGAAGCGCACCTTGGTGATTTCGCGGCTGTACAAGCTGGTGCGCCGCCTCGGGCTACCGTCGTTCGATGCGTATGTGGATCATCTCGAGCAGGACGGCAGCGCCGGGGACGCGCAGGACTTCGTCAATGCGCTGACCACCAATCTGACGCGCTTTTATCGCGAGGAGCATCATTTCGAGCATCTCCGGCAGCACGTCGGGGCGCTGCTCGAAAGTCGGCCGCGGCGGGGCACGGCGGGGCGCGGGCGGTTGCGGATCTGGTCGGCCGGGTGCTCGACGGGCCAGGAGCCCTACACCATCGCGATGTCGCTGCTGGCGGCGTTTCCCGACCTCAAGCGCTGGGATTTCCGCATCCTTGCCACCGACATCGATACCAATGTCATCGCGCGCGCGGCGCTCGGGGTCTATCCCGAGGCCGAAGTCGCCGGGCTGTCGGCAGAGCGGGCGGGGCCGTTCGAGCGGCTCGGCAATGCCACCGTCAGGGTGCCGCTGGCGGCGCGGGAGCGGGTGGCGTTCCTGCCGCTCAATCTCCTCGATGCCTGGCCGATGAAGGGGCCGTTCGACGCCATCTTCTGCCGCAACGTCACGATCTACTTCGACAAGCCGACGCAGGCCGCATTGTTCGACCGGTTCGCCACCCTGCTGGCACCGGGGGGCTTCCTCTATATCGGGCACTCCGAGAACATGGCGGCGGGGGCAAGTGGCTACCGCCTTGTCGGCAAGACGATCTACCAGCCGGCCCCGCCGCAACGCACGAGGCACGCCGCGTGAGCATCAAGGTGCTGGTGGTCGATGATTCCGCGCTGATCCGCGAAGTGCTGTCGCGGATGCTGGAGCAGGAGCACGACCTCACGGTCGTCGGGGTCGCGGCAGACCCGATCGAGGCCCGCGAAAAGATCAAGGCCCTCAATCCGGACGTGGTGACCCTCGACATCGAGATGCCCAACATGAACGGGCTGGCCTTCCTCGACCGGCTGATGCGGCTGCGGCCGACGCCGGTAGTGATGGTTTCGACCCTGACGACACGCGGGGCGAGCGAAACCATGCTGGCGCTGGAACTCGGCGCGGTGGATTTTGTCGCGAAGCCCAATGTGAAGCTGGCAGGCGGCCTCGAAGCGTTCGGGGCGCATCTGCGCGACAAGATCCGCGCTGCCGCCAGCGCCAATGTGGCCGGGCAGGCGCTGCGGCAAAAGGTGCCGAAAGTGCCGCTGAAGACTGCCGCAGCGCCGGCCGGCGCGGTGATCGCGCTCGGCGCTTCGACCGGCGGGGTCGAGGCGATCCTTCAGGTGCTGGGCGACCTGCCGGCGGATTGCCCGCCGGTCGTCATTGCCCAGCACATGCCGCTGGCGTTCACTGGTCGCTTTGCGGCACGACTCGACCAGTTGGTCGAGATCAAGGTAGTGGAAGCGGAGGATCGGCTGCTGCTGGCGGCGGGGCACGCCTATGTGGCGCGCGGCGATCATCATCTCAGAATCGAGCGCTCTGCGGGGCAGCTCAAGTGCCGGCTGAGCCAGGACGAGCTGGTGTCGGGACATCGGCCGAGCGTCGACGTGCTGTTCGAGTCGGTGGCGAAAACCGCTGGGCCGATGGCGGTCGGCGCGATCCTCACCGGCATGGGGCGGGATGGCGCCCGCGGTCTGGGACTGATGCGTGCGGCGGGCGCCTTTACCGTCGGGCAGAGCGAGGCGTCGGCACTGGTCTACGGCATGCCGCGGGTGGCCTTTGAGGAAGGCGCGGTCGTCGAGCAGGCGCCGATCGAGGCCGTGGCCGGCAGGCTGGTGGCGGCGCTGTTGCGACTGAGGACGGCAGCCTAGAGTTTTTCCCGCCTTAAGCCGCGCCGGCCGGACTGCCGTGCGATCGGCCGGCAAATGGCGCCGTGGCTGAATTTCGCAGGTTGCCGGTTGAGATATTGGTAATGGTTTTTGCCTAGGGTCGAGCACGATGCGGTAGCTGCTCCGGCACCGGTAAGCCAAGACTAGTCTATGCCCAAGGCCAGCGCAGTGAGTGTCCTGATCGTGGACGACCAGCAGTCGATGCGCGGCATCTGCAAGTACATCCTGACTCAGCTCGGCTTCAAGGACATCGTCGAGGCCCGCAGCGGCCGCGATGCGCTCGGCAAGCTCGAAAAGACCAGCGTCGATCTGATCATTTCCGACTGGAACATGGAAGATATCGACGGGCTCACCCTGCTCAAGGTGATCCGCCGCCACCCCAAGACCAGGGCCATGCCGTTCATCATGGCCACCGGTCGCTCCGACAAGGAGCAGGTGAAGGAAGCCATTTCCTTCGGTGTCAATAATTACATCATCAAGCCGTTCGACACCTCCACCATGAAGAAGCGGATCGAGGCGGTGATCGGCACGCTGTCCTAGCCGGCGCAGGCCCGGTTTCGCGCATATCGGGGCGTCGCCGTTCACCACTTGCTCAGCATTGGCGTTTACCCTTGCAGGCAACAGGGGGCTTGCGTGACGATTCCGGACCTGGCCACGGAACAGCGGACGGCGGGCGGCGGGCTTGCCCTGCTGCCGGCGCTGGCCGTCGCGGTGCTGGCGCTTGGCGGGGGCGCCGTGGCTGGCTACGCACCGCCCCCCGAGGGCGAAATGGCGGTGGTCTTTGCTCCCTGGGTTACCGAGGGGCAGGCGTTGCGGGCCGTAATCGACGCCGGCGGACGCTATGTCGGTCCGAGCCGGTTCGGCAATATCGTCATCGCCTACGGACTCGACACGGGATTTGAAGCGCGCGTCCGGGATGGCGGGGCGTGGTTGACGGTGGCGGCGGACGGGCTGTGCTCGCCTCAGCCGCGCCGAACGGAAGCGATCTGAGGACACCATGAAGCTCGATGAATTGAGACTGCAGTCGGCCAATATATTGTGTCTTGGCACGGTGATATTTGCCGGGTTCGTGGTGATCTGCGAGTGGTGGCTGCAGGGAAGTCTCGGGCTCGCCAGCATCGTGGCGGTGCCCGCCGCCGTGGTGCTGACGCTGATGTTCCTGCTGCAGCGGGGCAGCCAGAGTTTCCGCTATACGGTGGTCTCGGTGCTGATGGCCGAAGTCATGGCGCTGGTCATCGCGGCGCGCGGGCACCCCTGGCAGATCGACATGCATCTGGGCTTCTTTGGCGGGCTGGCCGTCTGCGCGCTGATGTACGACGTGCGGGCGATCATCCTCGCCACCGTGCTGGTCGCCATCCACCATATCGGGCTCGGGCTGACGCTCGAGACGCTGATCTTCTACGACGGCGGTGGCCTGCCGCGCATTCTGCTGCATGCGGGGATTCTGGTGGCGGAGGGCGGGGGGCTTGTCGGCATGGTGCTCACCACGCAGGCGCTGCTCGGGGTTGCCGCTGACAAGACGGTGGAAGCGGCGCGCGAGGCGGAAAAGGTTACCGCCATGGCCGCCGCCACCGAGGCGGAGCGCAACGAGCGGGCCGAAACCCACGAGCGCATGCTGGGTCGGCTCGAGCAATCGTTCGGCAAGGTGATGATTTCGGCCGCCGCCGGGGAGTTTTCGGAGCGGGTCGAAACCGACTTCAAGGAAGAGGTGTTCAACAACCTCGCCCGGAGCGTCAACGCGGTGATCGAGACCGTCGATCGCGGCATCACGGAAACCGGCACGGTGCTGTCGGCCATGGCGCGCACCGATCTGACGCGACGGGTCGAAGGGCAGTACCAGGGCGCCTTCGATCGTCTCAAGGCCGATACCAATGCGGTCGCCGAGCGGCTGACCGAGATCGTCGTCAACCTGCAGACCACCTCGAAGGGCCTCAAGGTCGCGACGACCGAGATTGCCGGCGGCGCCAGCGATCTTTCCGACCGGACATCGAAGCAGGCGGCGACCATCGAGCAGACGTCGGCCGCCATGGAAGAGCTGGCTGCCGTGGTGCAAAAGAACGCCCAGCGGGCCAGGGACGCGGCGGTCAATGCCGGCCACGTCACCGAGACCGCCGAGCAGGGCGGGGCGGTGATGCATCAGGCCACCGAGGCAATGGAGCGGATCACCACCTCGTCGGCGAAAATCTCCAACATCATCGGGTTGATCGACGATATCGCCTTCCAGACGAACCTGCTCGCCCTCAATGCCTCGGTCGAGGCGGCGCGGGCCGGGGAGGCCGGCAAGGGATTTGCCGTGGTCGCCGTCGAAGTCCGGCGGCTGGCGCAGTCGGCGGCCGAGGCGAGCAAGGAAATCAAGGTGCTGATCGACCAGAGCGTCGGCGAGGTGCGGAGCGGATCGAACCTGGTGGAGCAGGCGGCCAGCCGGCTCACTGCCATGCTCGACGCGGCGCGTGCCAACAATCTGCTGCTCGAGAGCATCGCCAAGGACAGCCGCGAGCAGGCCGCATCGATCGAGGAGGTCAACACCTCGGTGCGCCAGCTCGACGAGATGACGCAGCACAATGCCTCGCTGGTCGAGCAGACCAACGCGGCGATCGCGCAGACCGACCTGCAGGCGGGCGAGCTCGACAAGGTGGTCGGGCTGTTCTCCATCGGGACGGCTCCGGTGGCGGCACCGGTGCGCCGGACCGCGCGGGTCGGCCGGGAGTTGCCGGCCCCGGCCAAGCCGGCCGGTGCGCCGCCGGCGGCCGGGGGGATCAAGGGGTTGCAGGCGCGGGTACGGACGGCCGCCAAGGCCTATCTCGGCAAGGGTGGCGCGGCGACGGCCGAGGACTGGTCGGAGTTTTAGGGCGCTTCCCAGGAAACGGGCGAAGCGCTTCCCGGTTCGGAACGCTGTCCAAAGGCTTCGGCCCGATCGCGATTCAGCGACGCGTGGCGTGAGAAGGGCGGTCCAGCAGGTCGCCCTGGTCATTTCAGTTCGCTTTACGGCGTGGCGATCGGCTGGCCGCTCGCGGAGGATTGGCGCCAGCGCCGGCCGAGCGGAGCATCCACCCACCATGGCCCTCCACCGGCGAACACCAGATAGAGGAAGATGAAGCAGTAGAGAATTGCCGGTCCGCCCTTGTTCACGACCGGATCGAGGCTGCCGGTGGGCAGGATGTGGCCAATCAGGTAGCCGATGACCATCTGCCCCGAGAGGATGAAGGCCGCGGGGCGGGTCCACAGGCCGATCAGCACCAAAAAGCCGCCGATCAATTCCAGATAGCCGGCAGCCAGCAGGATGGGCGGCAGCGGTCCGTCCATGGCGGTCGTGGGGAAGTGCAGGATCAGCACCGTGCCAGCCTCGAAATAGCAAAGCCCGGCAACGAAGCGCAGCACGCTCAACGCGCCGGGGCGCCCATTGTCCAATGTCGCTTGCAGTCGGTCGAACATTCCCTCTCTCCATCACGAGTGTCGCTTAAGTATTTAACTTAGTAGCTAACTACAGGATGCATGTCAACCCATTCAGGACTTCGGCAGCAGGTGGGCGGCGCGCACAACGGCTTTCCTATTTCGAGGCGGCGTGATGAAGTGCCGCATCCTCGCTTCCGGAGCTGCAATGACCCGCCTTGGCCTTGTCGCGCACGACCAGAAGAAGGCCCAACTGGTGGCGTGGTGCGAAAGGCACCGCGCGTGTCTTGCCGGGTTCGAGCTTTGTGCGACCGGCACCACCGGCGCCGGCGTCGTCGCGGCGACGGGTCTTGCCGTTACGCTACTGAAGAGCGGGCCGCTCGGCGGCGACGCGCAGCTCGGGGCGATGATTGCCGAGGGGCGGCTCGACGCGCTGGTCTTTTTCCAGGACCCGCTGACCTCGATGCCGCACGATGTCGACGTCAAGGCGCTGACCCGGCTCGCCACGCTCTACAACGTGCTGTTCGCGGTCAACGAGGCGACGGCCGATGCTGTCCTGGCGGTGCTTTGACCAACCGGTCAATATTGACCGCAATGTCGGCTTATGCGCAGATGCCGCCCAACGACCAAAAGGTCGATCAAACAAGATATGTCAGGATTGGGGCGGGCCTCCTTGGACGCTGTCATCGACGTTCGTAACGTCACCAAGCGCTTTGGCGGGCTTACCGCCGTGTCAAATTGTTCGCTCAAGGTCGGCCGGGGCTCAGTGACCGGGCTGATTGGCCCCAACGGGGCCGGCAAGTCGACGCTGTTCAACATGGTGGCGGGCAATATCGTGCCCGACAGCGGACAGATCATGTTCGACGGCGAGGACGTCACCGGGCTCGAGCCGCACCAATTGTTCGACCGGGGGCTCCTCCGCACCTTCCAGATCGCCCAGGAATTCTCCAACATGACGGCGCTGGAGAACCTCATGGTGGTGGCCACCGACCAGCCGGGTGAATCCCTGCTCGCCACCTGGTTCCGGCCGATGCTAGTCGCTTCCCGTGATGCCGAAGTGCGCAAGAAGGCCGGGGACGTAATCGATTTCCTCAAGCTGGGGCACGTCAAGCACGAGCTTGCCGGAAATCTCTCCGGGGGGCAGAAGAAGCTGCTCGAACTCGGTCGCACCATGATGGTCGATGCCGACGCGGTGCTGCTCGACGAGGTGGCAGCCGGCGTCAACCGCACGCTGCTGCAGGATCTCGCCGCCAATATCGAGCGGATGAACCGCGAGCTCGGCTACACCTTCTTCGTCATCGAGCACGACATGGACCTGATCGGCCGGCTCTGCGATCCGGTGATCGTGATGGCGCAGGGCGAGGTGATCGCCGAGGGGTCGATGGCGGAAATCCGCGCCAACCCCGCGATTGTCGAGGCTTATTTCGGCACGCCCGTGGAAGTCGCCTGATGGCCCTGATCGAACTCAAGGACGTGGTCGGCGGCTATGGTGGCGCGCCGATCCTCAACGGCGTCAACATTTCCATCGAGCCGCACGACATCGGCGTCATCGTCGGCCCGAACGGGGCCGGCAAGTCCACCTCGCTCAAGGCGATCTTCGGGTTGCTGAGGGTTACCTCGGGCAGCATTCGCTTCAACGGCAACGAAATCCAGAACGCGCTGCCCGACAAGCTCGTGCCGCTCGGGCTCAGTTTCGTGCCGCAGGAAAAGAACGTCTTCACCTCGATGACCTGCGAGGAAAATCTGGAGATGGGCGCCTTCGTGCGGCGCGACGATTTTTCCGACACCCTCGCCATGGTTTACGACATGTTTCCGCCGGTGAAGGAGAAGCGGTACCAGAAGGCGGGCGAACTGTCCGGCGGGCAGCGGCAGATGGTCGCAATGGGCCGCGCCCTGATGAGCCAGCCGAAGCTGCTGCTGCTCGACGAACCCTCGGCGGGCCTCAGCCCGCGCTATGTGATCGAGATCTTCGAGACGGTGGTGCGGATCAACAAGGCCGGTGTCGGCATCCTGATGGTCGAGCAGAACGCCCGGCAGGCGCTGGCCTTCGCCAGCAAGGGCTTTGTGCTCGCCAACGGGCAGAACCGGTTTACCGGCACCGGCGCCGAACTGATCGCCGACCCCGACGTCGCCAAGAGCTTCCTGGGGGGCTGATGATACGCATGAGGTCGCGGCGCGCTCCCTCCCCAGCCCTCCCCGCAACGGGGAGGGCGTGCGTCGGTGCCTGGGGTAATTTCGTGCGTCAATTGCAGTCCGGCCCCCTCGGGGGAGAGGCCGGGAGGGGGGTTCTTCAAACTTGGATCAGCTGATTTTCTTCATCGACAAGGTGCTGATCTCGGGCACCGTGCTCGGCTCGATCTATGCGCTCGGGGCCATCGGGGTGACGCTGATCTTCGGCATCCTCAGGTTCGCGCACTTCGCGCATGGCGACATGATGACCATGGGAGGCTTTCTGGCCTTCGTGCTGGCGGCGCTGCTGGCGGCGACCGGCGTGACGTTTCCGGTGCCGACCGGCTTCGTGGTGCTGCCGGTGGCCATGGTGCTGACGGCGATCATCGCGCTCGGGCTCGACCGGGCGTTCTATGCGCCGCTCCGGCGCCGGGGCGCCAAACCGGTGATCCTGCTGATCGCCTCGATCGGCGTGACGTTGATGATCCAGGGCGCCATCCGGCTGTTCTTCGGAGTCGGCACCCGCAGTTTCTTCGAGCATGAGCCCAAGATCATCATGCGGTTCGACACCAGTTGGATCGGGGGTACCCGCGACATCATCTTCACGCAGCCGGAATTGCTGATGGTCATCCTGACGGTGGTGATCTGCTTCGCGCTGCACCTGTTTCTCACCCGCTCGCGGCTGGGCAAGGCGATGCGGGCGATGAGCGACAACGCCGATCTGGCGCAGGTCTCGGGCATCAACACGGCGCTGGTGGTGCGCGTTACCTGGATCATCGCGGGCGCGCTAGCCTGCGTGGCCGGCACCATGCTGGCGCTCGACGTGTCGCTGACCCCCGATCTCGCCTTCAATATCGTGCTGCCGATCTTTGCGGCGGCGATCGTCGGCGGCCTCGGGCAGACTTACGGCGCCATCGCCGGCGGCTTTCTCATCGGCTTTGCGGAAACCCTGGCGGTATTCGACTGGTCGGTGATGCTGAAGCCGCTGCAGCCCTACATTCCGTTCCAGATCAATTCCGGGCTGGCGCTGGTCCCCACCGAATACAAGCTGACCGTTGCCTTCGTCATCCTCGTCATCGTGCTGCTGGCGCGCCCGACCGGTATCTTCAAGGGGGCCTCGACATGAGATCGCATGTCATGCGGGCCCTCGGCCTCTACGCCGGGCTGGTGGTGCTGATCATCGCCGTGGCGATCGCCTCGGGCGTTCCCTATACGACGCGGCTGCTGGCCGAGGCCGCCGCCTACTCGCTGATCGCGCTGGGGCTCAATATCCAGTGGGGCTATGGCGGGCTGTTCAACTTCGGCATCATGGGATTCCTGATGGTGGGTGGCGCCTCCGTCACCTTCATCTCCTATCCGATCAACCCAAAATTCTGGAATTCCGACGGGCCGATGTTGCTCGGCCATGCCCTGCTGGCGGCGATCTTTGGCGCGCTGCTGATCATCGCGGCGCGCAACGTCCATCGCATCGGCATCAAGGGTGGCTGGAAGACGACGCTGGTGGTGATCGCGTGGTCGATCGCCTATGTGGTCTTCCGTTCGCAGATCGATCCGGCGACGATCTATATCGAAAGGCAGGCCGGGTTCGTCGGCGGGCTGGGGCTCAATCCGGTGCTTGGCTGGGCCTTTGGCGGGTTCATGGTGGCGATCATCGCCTATGTGATCGGTCGCATCTGCCTGGGCCTCAGGACCGACTATCTCGCCATCGCCACCATCGGCATCTCCGAGATCATCCGAGCGCTGATCAAGAACATGGACTGGCTGACCCGCGGCACGCTCACCGTGTCGCCGATCCGCTGGCCGCTGCCGCTGCCGCAGGATTATCAGGCGCGCGGGCTCGATACGGTCACCGCCCTGATCTATGCGCGCGGCGGGTTCTTCCTGCTGGCCGCGGCCATCGTCGCGGTCGCCATGTTCCTGCTCATCCGCTCCTATGGCGGACCCTGGGGCAGGATGATGCGGGCGATCCGCGACAACTACATCGCTGCCGGCTCGATGGGCAAGGATGTCACGAGGCGGCAGCTCGAGATCTTCGTGCTCGGCTCGGTGCTGATGGGGGTGGGCGGGGCGATCCTGGTATCGTTCACGCAGATCTTCGATCCCAACAGCTACCAGCCGATCAACCACACCTTCCTGATCTGGGTGATGATCATCGTCGGCGGCGCCGGCAATAATTGGGGGGCCCTGTTCGGGGCGGTGTTCATCTACGTGGTGTGGCTGATGAGCGAGCCGCTGGCGCAGGTGCTGTTCGGCACCATCAGCACGTGGTCCTCGCATATCGGCTGGGGCGCCATTCCCGATGTCGAGAGCCGCTCGCTGCAGATGCGCGTCTTCGTGCTCGGCCTCGTCATCTCGATGGCGCTGCGCTACGCGCCACGCGGGCTGATCCCGGAGCGGGCCCAGACCGAGCGCTAGCTCGTTCCTCCGACTGCGTCGAAGGCAAAGACCGTGCCTTGCTTGAGTTCGCCGAAGTCCGACACCGGATAGGCGGCGAGCGGGATGAGCCGGGTCAGCGGCAGATGCGCGCGACCCGGGTCGCCGATCAACACTTCAGCGCCGGCTGTGCGGCAGCGCTCCAGGAACGCGGTGACGCGTGCCGCGATGTCGGGGTCGTAGAACAGGTCGCCGACGAGCACGAGGTCGGCAGCCGGCGCCGGCCCGGCGGTGAGGTCCTCGCCGCAGATGGTGACGGCGACCCGGTTCAGGTCGGCATTGAGGCCGAGCGCTGCCAAAGCATAGGGATCGATCTCGGCGGCGGTGACCGATTCCGCGTCCGCCAGGGCCGCGGCGATGGCGACGAGGCCGGAGCCGGCGCCGAGATCGAGCACGCGCCGGCCGGCGACGATGTCGCGATGGTCGAGGATGTGCCGTGCCAGAGCCGCGCCCCCGGCCCAGGGATAGGCCCAGTAGGGCGCGGCACTGCCGCTCTCACCGAGACGCCACAGACCGCTGGCCACATGGGCAAGGTGCAGGCGGATCTCGGGAATGGCGCGAACTTCCGCGACCCGGGTGTTGTCGCGCACAAAGGTGAAGGGATCGGGCGGCCGAGTCCGGTGGGTGGTCAAGCGCTGAGACCTTTCGGCCCAGAGACTACCAAAAGTCGCGAGGCAAGAAAAAGCCCGGGACCGGCCCGGGCTTTTCCGATTTGTCGGTATCGGCAGCAGCTTATTTGATCGGGCCCTGGTCGACGAAGGCGCCCTTGTCGTCAACGGTCAGGTAATTGATGATGCCATCGACGTCGCCATGCGCGTCAAAGTCCATCGAACCGCCGGCGCCCTCATAGTTGACGTCCTTGCCGGCCTTGATCAGGTCGACGGCCTTCTTCCACTCGCCCGGCAGGATGACCTCGCCCGAGCCAGAAGCGACGGCGCGGAGGGCCTTGGACAGGCCTTCGCGCTTGTTGGAGCCGTTTTTCTCGATGGCGAGCGCCAGCAGGAAGGTGGCGTCGTAGGACTGCGGCACGTAGGTGCCGGTCGGGTCGACCTTGGCGTCGGCCGCCAGCTTGTTGAAGGCGTCGGTGCCGGCACCGGTCGCGGCGCCTGCACGGGTCGCGATCAGGCCCTTGACGGCAGCCGGATCGATACCCTTGGTCAGCGCGTCGCCGACCATGCCATCGCCGCCGACGAAGATCTTGAAGTCGCCGGATTCGACGGCCTGCTGCAGGATGGTGTGGCCCGAGGAGTTCGCATAGGCGAGGATGACCAGGTTCTGATCGCCGGTGCCGGAGAGCTGACCGAGTTCAGCGCGGTAGTCGGCCTTCGAATCCTCGTGGGCAACGTCCGCGTCAACGGTGCCGCCGTCGGCCTTGAAGGCGGCGGTGAAGCTGTCGTTGAGGCCCTTGCCGTAGTCGTTGTTCACATAGGTGACGACGACCTTCTTGATGTCCTTGGAGATCAGCAGCGAGGCCATCTTCACGCCCTGCAGGGCGTCGGACGGGGTGGTGCGGAAGACCAGGTCGTTATCGTCGAGGGTGGTCAGCGCCGGCGCCGAGGAGGCGGGCGAGACGAACACCACATTGCCGGGCTTGCCCGAACCGTTGAAGCCGCCAATGGTCTCGCCAGTGCACAGGCCGCCAACTATGGCAGTGACCTGGGAGGAATTGATCAGCTTGTCGGCGGCGTTGGCCGCCGCCGTCGAATCGCAGGCGCCGTCGGCGGATTCGATGGTCAGCTTGCCGCCGAGGATGCCGCCCTGCGCGTTGATCTCTTCGACAGCGAGCTTGGCGCCGTTGAAGATCGGCGGGGTCAGGCTTTCGATGGGGCCGGTGAAGCCGCCCAGAAAACCGAGCTTGACGTCGTCGGCATAGGCAGGCATGGCGGCGATCAACGCCGCCCCGGCCACCGCGGTCAGAAGCACTTTAGTGAACGTCATGATGTCCCTCTACTTTGGGTTGTCCCCATGAGCAGGTTTGTTGACCTGTCTTCCCCCGGGGTACAACAACATTTGGGGGCGCTCCCTTGCGCCCCACTGGCGCGGACCTTTGCATATTTTGATGGGATGAGTCACTTGCAATTGACCGAGTTCTGCGGCCCCCGGGGTTTGTTGCTTAACGCCACAGGTTTTGCCAAGCTTGTCCGTTCGTTCTGGCAAGGAAGGGGCCGCGCTTGACCATGGTTTCGCCCCGCCGGGTGCTGCGCCTGCTGATCGTGCTGTGTGGTTTCGGTGCCGGTCCGCTACCCGCGCTCGCCCAGGACGTGCCGCCGCTCGAGGCGCCGGACGTGACCACCCTGCTGGCGCCGACCGGGCCTAGTTCGGGCGATGTCGCGCCGGCCCCCGATACCGGGTCTGCCGACGCCGCCGGCACGGTCGCTGCCCCGGAGGCGGAAGCCCCGCCCTGCGGCACGCAGACCATCACCATTGCGCGCATGACGTGGCCCTCGGCGGCGCTGCTGGCAGAAATTCATGCGCGGCTGCTGAAGGCGCAGTTCAGCTGCACCGTGCAGGTGATCCCGAGCGACCTGGCGCCCACCGTTGCTGGCATCGTGGCCGCCGGGCAGCCGGCGGTGGCGCCCGAAATGTGGATCACTCGTGTCGCCGCGCAGTGGAACGAGGCGGTGAAGGAGCAAAAGCTCCGGCAGGTCGGGCTGAGCTATGCAGCGAGCCAGTTCGAGGGCTGGTATGTGCCCGACTACGTCGCCGCGGCCCACCCCGAGCTCAAATCGGTCGCCGCCCTCAAGGACGACTGGCAATTGTTTGCCCGGCCGGGGGCCAAGAAGGGCACGCTGGTATCGTGCCCGGCGGACTGGGCCTGTGCCATCATCAATCGCAACCTGCTCAAGGCGGAAGGGCTCGACGGGCTGTTCGACGTGGTCGAGCCGAAGAACCGCTTCGACCTCGACCAGATGATCGGTGCGGCGGTGAATCGCAAGGAGCCGATCCTGTTCTACTATTGGCAGCCCAATGCAACGCTGGCGCAGTTCGGCTTCCAGTCGGTCGATCTCGGACCCTACAACAAGGACGATTTCGCGTGCCTCGGCAAACGCAGTTGTACCGACCCGAAGCCATCGAGCTTTGCGCCCGAGCCGGTGGTGATCGCGCTGGCACAATGGGTGTTCACCGGAGCGCCCGAGATCGCCGCCTATTTCCAGCGGGCGCAGATGCCCATGGACGAAATGAACCGGCTGCTCAACGAACTCAACCAACCCAACACCAGCGTCGAAGGTGTGGCCGACAGATTTGTCGCCGAACGGCAGGAGGTTTGGCAGAAGTGGCTGGGCACCCCGGCGCCGGCCGCCACCTCCGAGGCACCAGCGCCGGACGGCGCCGTACCGTCCGTCACCCGGCCATCGACACCGCGACCGGCGCGCCCCTCGCTCGACAACTTGCCGGAGCCTTCCCGTCCCTCGCCGTCGCTCGATAGCGCACCGCCCCGGAGCCTGACCGAAGGCGGCATGAACTGACGGGGGCGCCGGCCAGTGGGTGCGCCGGCGATGCCGATGGCGCGGGGCGCGCATGCGGCAGCGCCGGTTGCACGCCGGGCGCGCGCGTGGGTATAAGGCGCGCAACAGCAGTCCTCGATCGAGCGAGCAGGAGACAGTCATGGAACTGAAGCGGATCAATGAGCACGTGACCGTGTCACCGCAGATCAGCCCGGCCGATGTGGCGATCCTCAAGGCCGAGGGTTTTACCACCATCATCAACAATCGCCCGGACGGGGAAGCGCCCGACCAACCGACGAGCGATGCCATACAGCAGGCGGCGCAGGCCGCGCATATGGTCTACCACTACATCCCGCTCGGGCGGGAGGGGGTGTCCCCGGACATGGTGGAGCGCACCAAGTCGGCGCTCGCGGCGAGCGAGGGACCGGTGTTCTGCTATTGCCGCTCGGGCACGCGCTCGACGACCCTGTGGGCGCTGAGCCAGGCGGGCGAGAAGCCGGCCGACGACATCCTCGCCGAGGCAGCGGCGGCCGGCTACGACATGAGCCATCTGGCGGGACACCTCCGCCAGGCGTAGCGCCGGCCGCTCCCGATAGACTGCCCAGACCGGGGCGCGAAGCCAGCGTCCCGCCGCCTTCTGCCCGGGGTTGTACCGCATGTCCATCAAGAAGATCCTCGTCGCCAACCGCAGCGAAATCGCCATAAGGGTGTTTCGCGCCGCCAACGAACTCGGGCTCAAGACCGTCGCGGTCTATGCCGAGGAAGACAAGCTGGCGCTGCATCGGTTCAAGGCCGACGAGGCCTATCTGATCGGCAAGGGCAAGGGACCGGTAGAAGCTTATCTGCAGATCGATGAATACATCCGGGTAGCGCGGGTCTCGGGTGCCGACGCGATCCACCCCGGCTACGGCCTGCTCAGCGAGAGCCCAGAATTCGCCGAGGCCTGCGAGGCAGCCGGCATTATCTTCATCGGGCCGCGGGCCGAGACGATGCGCGATCTCGGCAACAAGGTCGCGGCGCGCAACATGGCGATCTCGGTCGGGGTGCCGGTGGTGCCGGCAACCGAAGCGCTGCCCGACGATCTCGACGAGGTCGCCAGGATGGCCGCCGCGATCGGCTATCCGCTGATGCTCAAGGCCTCGTGGGGCGGTGGCGGGCGCGGCATGCGCCGGATCATGAGCGAGGCGGATCTGCGCCACGAGGTCTCGGAAGGCAAGCGGGAGGCCAAGGCCGCCTTCGGCAAGGACGAGATGTATCTCGAAAAGCTGGTGGAACGGGCCCGCCACGTCGAGGTGCAACTGATCGGCGACGATCACGGCAATCTGGTGCACCTGTTCGAGCGCGACTGCTCGGTGCAGCGGCGCAACCAGAAAGTGGTGGAGCGGGCACCGGCCCCTTACCTCAATTCAACGGTGCGCAAGGAACTGACCGACGCGGCGCTGAAGCTCGGCAAGGCCGCCAATTACCGCGGCGCGGGCACCGTCGAGTTCCTGATGGATGCCGATACCGACAGGTTCTACTTCATCGAGGTCAATCCGCGCATCCAGGTGGAGCACACGGTGACCGAGGTCGTCACCGGTATCGACATCGTGAAGGCGCAGATCCGCCTGCTCGAGGGGGAGGTGATCGGCACCCCGGCCTCCGGCGTACCGCTGCAGCGCGACATCAAGCTCAACGGCAATGCCATCCAGTGCCGGATCACCACCGAGGATCCGGAAGAGAATTTCATCCCCGACTACGGCCGCATCACCGCCTATCGCGAGGCGACGGGGTTCGGGGTGCGGCTCGATGGCGGCACCGCCTATGCCGGCGCCATCATCACCCGCTTCTACGATCCGCTGCTGGAAAAGATCACCTGCTGGGCGCCGACGCCCGAGGAGGCCATTGCTCGTATGAACCGGGCGCTGCGCGAGTTCCGCATCAGGGGGGTGTCGACCAATCTGGCGTTTCTCGAAAACATCATCACGCACCCCGATTTCATCAACAACCGCTACACCACGCGGTTCATCGACACGACGCCGGCGCTGTTCGACATCCGCCGGCGCAAGGACCGCGCCACCAAGTTGTTGACCTATGTGGCGGACGTAACGGTCAACGGGCATCCCGAAGTGCGCGACCGCCCGCGGCCGCCTGCCGACGCCCCCGAGCCGATGGTGCCGGAGTTCGAGCCTCTGCAAATGGTGGAGGGCAGCCGGCAGGTGCTGGATCGCGACGGGCCGGCAGGGCTGGCGCGTTGGATGAAGGCGCAGACGCGGGTGCTGTTCACCGACACCACGATGCGCGACGCGCACCAGAGCCTGCTCGCCACCCGCATGCGCAGCTACGATATCACGCGCATCGCGGAAGCCTATTCGCGGGGGCTGCCGAACCTGTTTTCCCTCGAATGCTGGGGTGGGGCGACGTTCGACGTCGCGATGCGCTTCCTCAACGAGGATCCGTGGGAGCGGCTGGCGGCGGTCAAGGCCGGGGCGCCCAACATATTGACGCAGATGCTGCTCCGGGGCAGCAACGGCGTCGGCTACACCAATTATCCCGACAATGTAGTGCGGTTCTTCGTCAAGCAGGCGGCGCTGGGCGGGGTCGACCTGTTCCGGGTGTTCGACTGCCTCAACTGGGTCGAGAACATGCGTGTCGCGATGGATGCGGTGCTCGAGGCGGGGAAAGTCTGCGAAGGCGTCATCTGCTACACCGGTGACGTGCTCGATCCGGACCGGGCCAAATACGATCTCAACTACTATGTCGGGCTCGCCCGCGAGCTCGAGGCGGCGGGCGCCCATGTGCTCGGGCTGAAAGACATGGCCGGGCTGATGAAGCCGGCGGCGGCGAAGAAGCTGATCGAGACGCTCAAGGGCGCCACGTCGCTGCCCATCCATTTCCACACGCATGACACGTCGGGTGCGGCGGCCGCCTCGGTGCTGGCGGCGGTCGATGCCGGGGTGGATGCGGTCGATGCGGCGATGGACGCTCTCTCGGGTACCACTTCGCAGCCCTGCCTCGGCTCGCTGGTCGCGGCGCTCAAGGGGGGGCCGCGCGACCCTGGGCTCGATGCCGCAGCGATCCGCGACATCTCGTTCTACTGGGAGAGTGTAAGGACCGAATATCGCGCCTTCGAGAACGATCTGCGGTCGGGCGCCTCCGAGGTCTATCTGCATGAAATGCCCGGCGGGCAGTTCACCAACCTCAAGGAACAGGCGCGCTCGCTGGGGCTCGAGAGCCGGTGGCACGACGTTTCCCATACCTATGCCGACGTCAACCGGATGTTCGGCGACATCGTCAAGGTGACCCCGTCCTCGAAGGTGGTCGGCGACATGGCGCTGGCGATGGTATCGTCGGGGCTGACGCGGGCCGATGTCGAAGATCCGAACCGCGACGTGGCGTTTCCCGATTCCGTCGTCGGCTTCTTCATGGGCGAGCTCGGCCAGCCCCCGGGGGGCTTTCCCAAGGCGCTGCAGCAAAAAGTGCTGAAGGGCAAGACGCCGCTGACGGAGCGGCCGGGCTCCTACCTCAAGGACGTCGATCTCGAGGCCGAACGCGCCAGGGCGGCCGCGGCGATCGATGGCGAGGTCGATGATTTCCGCCTCGCTTCCTACCTCATGTACCCAAAGGTCTTCGTCGAGTTCATGCGCACGCAGGAGGCCTATGGACCGACAGCGGTGCTGCCGACACCGGTCTATTTCTATGGCCTCCACCAGGGCGAGGAGATCTTCGTCGAGATCGAGAAGGGCAAGACGCTGGTGGTGAGCTATCTCGGCCGCGCCGAGACCAACGAGAAGGGCCAGGTGCGGGTCTTCTTCGACCTCAACGGCCAGCCGCGCACTATCACCGTGCCCGACCGGCTGCGGGTCGGCGAAATCAAGGTGCGGGCCAAGGCGGCGCTCGGCGACGCCAAGCAGGTCGGCGCGCCGATGCCGGGCGTGGTCTCCGGCGTAACGGTGGCGGCTGGCCAGCAGGTGGCCGCCGGCGACGTGCTGCTCTCCATCGAAGCCATGAAGATGGAAACGGCCCTGCACGCCGAGGCCGACGGGGTCATCGCCGAAGTGCTGGTGAAGCCCGGCGACCAGATCGACAGCAAGGATTTGCTGGTGCGGTTCGAGTAGGCATCAGGCGTCCGGCGTGCCCATCGCTACGGCGATGGTCGCGAAGTCGGCGGCGCTGATTTCGAACAGGCCGAAGCGCAACTTGTACCCCCAATTGGTCTTGCCGCGGGTGAAGTCGAGCTGGTCGAGCAGCGGGGCGATTGGTGCGTCATGCGCCTCGGCCCAGTCGACATCGCGGCGATGCGCCACCCACTTACCCATCTCCCCTGCGTAGATGTCGCCCGGTTTGACCCGCCCGATGAGGGTGAAAGCCTGCAGCTTGTCCTTCCCGCCAAAGGTGGTCGTCGGCGAATAGTAGGCGACGCCGTCGCCAGGCGCGACGCGCCTGAGCGGCGCGGCCTTGCCGTGATTCACCTGCATGAAACCGGCTTTGCCGCGGCGAGCGTGTTCGGCCGACGCGACGGCGACCCAGTATTTTGTCGCCCGGGGCTCGGCGAGAATCGAAGCGCTCATGGTGGTTTCTCCTGTCGGTCGAAACACCATGCGCGCATTCGCTGCCAAGAAATGGCAGCAGATGTCGGCGCCTCAGTAGCGCCGCCGGACGGTGGCGCGCACCGGCTTGGCGGCGATGTGCGGCGGCAGCATCCTGACGATCCAGCTGACCATCAGCGGCACCAGGATCAAGTCATCGATCCAGCCGGCGAATGGAATGAAATCCGGGATCAGGTCGATCGGGTTGATCAGATAGAAAGCCGCAAACAGCGCCGCGGCCTTGAGGTGCATCGGCGTCTCGGGATGCCAGAAGGCGCGCCACAGCGTCATCGCTTCCGTGCGGAAGAGATAGAGGCGGCTCATCGCCGAGCGACCGAGAAAAGCGAGGAGGGGCATACGGGTAGTGTTCATGCGAAATTAGATGGCCCGCTTCGATCGAGGTTCAAGACCTCGCGATTGAGGTTTTGCGAGCCCGAAGGCTGGCAATACCGCGTCATGGCGCGGTAATATTGCGCCGCCAGGGTCAATGGCCTATTGGCGCGACAGAACGAGGAATTCGGCATGAGCGGCGCGGCGCGGCGGCAGACGGTTGGGGTGAATGTCGGCGGGGTCATGGTCGGGGGCGGCGCGCCGATCGTGGTGCAGTCGATGACCAACACGGATACCGCCGATATCGAGGCAACGGTGCGGCAGGTGGCGCAGCTCTGGCGCGCCGGCTCGGAGCTGGTGCGCATCACGGTCGATCGCGACGAGGCGGCCGCGGCGGTGCCCCACATCCGCGACAAGCTGCTGGCGCGCGGCGTCACCGTGCCGATCATCGGGGATTTTCACTATATCGGCCACAAGCTGCTGACCGACCATCCTGCTTGCGCCGAGGCGCTGGCGAAATACCGCATCAATCCGGGCAATGTCGGGTTTCGCGCCAAGCGCGATCTGCAGTTTTCGACGCTGATCGAGCTGGCGCTGAAATACGGCAAGCCGGTAAGGATCGGCGTCAACTGGGGCTCGCTCGACGAGGAATTGCTGACCCGGCTAATGGACGAAAACGCCCATTCGCCCAATCCAGTGTCGGCGGCGGCGGTGCAGCGCGAGGCGATCATCCAGTCGGCGCTGCTCAGCGCGGCCCGGGCGGAGGAAATCGGGCTCGCGCGCGACCGCATCATCCTCTCGACCAAGGTGTCGGACGTGCAGAACCTCATCGCCGTCTACGAGGAACTGGCGGCGCGTTGCGACTACGCGCTGCATCTCGGCTTGACCGAAGCCGGCATGGGGTCGAAGGGCATCGTCGCCTCCTCGGCGGCGATGGGCATTTTGCTGCAGCAGGGGATCGGCGACACGGTGCGGGTTTCGCTGACGCCGGAGCCGGGCGGCGACCGGACGCAGGAAGTGCGCGTGGCGCAGGAACTCTTGCAGACCATGGGGTTCCGGCAGTTCCTGCCGGTAGTGGCGGCCTGCCCGGGGTGCGGGCGGACGACCTCGCAGACCTTCCAGGTGCTAGCCAAGGAAATCCAGGATCACCTGACGGCGTCGATGCCGGAATGGAAGGAGCGCTATCCCGGCGTCGAGACGCTGTCGGTGGCCGTAATGGGCTGCATCGTCAACGGGCCCGGCGAGAGCAAGCACGCCAATATCGGCATTTCCCTGCCCGGCACCGGCGAGACGCCCGCCGCGCCGGTGTTCATCGACGGCAAGAAAGTCGCCACGCTGCGCGGCGCCGACGTGGCCGACCAGTTCAAACTGATGGTCGCCGACTATATCGAGCGGAGGTTCGGCACGGGCGCGAAGGCGAGCGCGGCGGAATGACCGCGCGGTCGGGCAGGGCCATCCTGCCGCACGGCCGATCCAGAACCGGAGCTCAAGGTCTTTGATCTATCGCGCTTTCGAGGCGCAGGATTGGCGTCCGCTATTGCCGGAAACGCTTCAAGGAGACGCTGCATGCCGCTCGTTCGCATCGATGTGCCCGCCGGCAAATCCGCCGAGACCAAGCAGGCAATTTCCGACGTAGTCTATGACGCGATCGTCACGGTGCTCAAGGCGCCGGCGGGGGACCGCTTCCATGTCATCACCGAGCACCAGCCGGAGACGCTGTTCATTGACAGGCACTTCCTGGGCATCGAGCGTACCGCCGATGCGCTGATGATCCAGGTGACGCTCCGGCAGGGCCGGACACGCGAGACCAAGGAGGCGTTCTTCAAATTCATCGCTGACGGGCTACACGAGCGAATCGGCATCAGCAAGGGGGACGTGATCATCAACCTCGTCGAGGACAATCTTGAAGACTGGTCGTTCGGCAACGGGGAAGCGCAGTATGTGCTGAAACCGCCGGACTGACAGGAATGCCTCGATCGCCGGCGAAACCGACCTCATGCTTCTCGACCGGCCGGGAAACCGGGCCTTTGCAGGTGCCGATCGGGGCGGCGCGCGAGTCAGGAAGCGTCAGGCCGTCGGCTCCTGCGCTACGTCCACCCATTTGGCATCGGTCAGGTCGGCCAGTTGCGTCGGGCTGATGCGGAGGGCGCTGTGGGTCGAGCCGGCGGCGGGGATCACTTCGTCGAAGGGTTTGAGCGAGATGTCGCAGTAGACCGGCAGCGGCGTGGCGAGGCCGAACGGGCAGACGCCGCCGACCGGGTGGCCGGTGAGGGCGGCGACTTCGTCGGCGTCGGGCATGCGCGGCTTGCCGCCGAACGCCGCCTTGGCCTTCTTGTTGTCGAGGCGCGCCGTGCCGCTGACCACCACCAGTAGCGGCTGGTCGTTGACCTTGAGGCAGAGCGTCTTGGCGATCTGCGCCGGCAGGACGCCGTGCCCCCTGGCGGCCAGCTCTACCGTTGCCGTGCTGTCGGGCAGCTCGATGATCTCGATCTCGGGCGCGTGGGCGGCGAAGAAGGCTTTTACGGATTGGAGGCTCATGACGTCTCTCAGTTGTCGCGGGTAGCGAAGTATCTGGCGGTGGCGCGCAGCCCCTCGGCTTCGGGGCCGAAAGCCAGCAGTTCGGTGAGGGCGTCGTGGACCAGCTCGCCGAGCCGCCGCTGCGCCGCCTCGATGCCGATGCGGGCGATAAGCGTCTGCTTGCCGGCGGCGGCGTCCTTGCCGGCCGCCTTGCCGAGTGCGGCAGCGGTCGAGGTGGCGTCGAGCAGATCGTCGGCGAGTTGGAAGGCGCGGCCGGCGGCCTCGGCGAAGCGGGTGAGGGCGGTGAGGGCATCGTCGGGGGCACCGCCGAGGATGGCGCCCATGCGCACTGCGGCGCGGATCAGGGCCCCGGTCTTCATCGCCTGCATGGTGTCGATCTCGCCGTCACGCAGGCCCGCCGTCTCGCCCTCGATGTCGCGCATCTGGCCCCCCGCCATGCCTCCCGCGCCGGCGCCGGCGGCCAGTTCGGCGACGAGTTTCAGGCGGACCGCCGAATCCGG
>Ga0207657_10000521_pt1 | contig 40692 bp, 33 predicted proteins | sample KBSC33metaG_FD_184316 | JGI IMG/M metagenome (GOLD analysis project Ga0207657, IMG submission 184316) | Corn rhizosphere microbial communities from Kellogg Biological Station, Michigan, USA - KBS C3-3 metaG (SPAdes) (version 2) | ecosystem: Host-associated > Plants > Roots > Rhizosphere > Soil ... | reverse complement strand
GACAAGAAGATATTCTTCTGTCGATCGTCAAGGGGAACGCTTTCTTTGAGGACCGGTCGACATTCTCCGGCTGCTTCGAATGGCTATTGTGCCTGTACTCTGCATCCAATCATTCGGCTCAATATGGCTACAAAAAGCGAACCAACCATTGACATCTCTGCCACAGCAAAAAAACTCCTCGGATTCAAATCCCTTCGGCCGGGCCAACGGGAAGCTATTCAGAGTCTGCTTGAAGGGCGCGATACATTGCTTGTACAACCAACCGGCGCGGGAAAATCGGCTGTCTATCAGATTGCCGGCAGCCTACTGGCCGGGTCTACCGTGATCATTTCTCCGCTGATTGCTCTCCAGAAAGATCAGGCGGACACAATCCAGGCCAGCAAGCTGGATGAAAGCGTGGTGGTGAATTCGGCGCTTCCTGTCCGCGAACGGGAGGAAAACCTGGAGCGCGTTGCAGACGGCGACGTCGAATTCATTTTTCTCGCTCCTGAACAGCTTCGGAAGCAGGAGACACTCGATCGCCTTCGCGATGCCGATGTGTCTCTCTTCGTGGTGGATGAAGCTCATTGCATCAGCCATTGGGGTCACGACTTCCGGCCGGACTATTTGGAGTTGTCCCACGTGGTTGAGGCACTGGACCACCCCGCCGTTCTGGCAATGACGGCGACGGCATCCGCGGAAGTCCGCAAAGAAATTATTGAGCGACTTGGGATGCGTAAACCGCTGGTCCTTGTCCAGGGTTTCGACCGGCCAAATATTTCTCTTCGTGTGGATGCTTTCAGCGAAGAAGACGAAAAGCTTGACGCCGTAGTGAAACGTGTGGAGTTTGCTGAGAAGCCAGGCATTGTTTATGTGGCCACACACAAACACGCTGAAATATTGGCGCAGGAACTGAAGCAGCGCGGGGTGGATGCTGTTTTCTATCATGGCGGCCTGAAGGCGAAAGAGCGGGAGGAAATTCAGGATCGATTCATGAACGGGCAGGTTCCCGTAATCGTTGCAACAAATGCGTTCGGGATGGGAGTGGACAAGCCGAACATTCGCTTTGTCTATCATGCCGATGTGGCTGACTCGCTTGACGCGTACTACCAGGAAGTGGGCCGGGCGGGAAGGGACGGAGAGCCCGCAGACGCTGTGCTGTTTTACCGTCCCGGCGACATTTCTGCGCAGCGTTATAAGACGGGAGCAGGCCGGGTGAAAACTGCGGAGTTGCAGGCGGTGGCCGACGCGCTGGTTTCTCATGACAACGTAGCGAGCGCGCAGGAGTTGAGCCACGAAACGGGACTTTCGCCGCGCAGGGTGCTGAACATCGTACACAAGTTTGAAGAGGTTGGAGCTTCAGAAAAACTGGACTCGGGCGAAGTACGGCTGGTGGCGGAAAACGCTCCCGCGGGAGCAATTGAGGCCGCCTCAGGACAGCAGGAATTTCTGCAGGAGTTGAGGAAGCGCCGCTTGTTGCAATTGCAGCAATACGCCGAACTTCGAAGCTGCCGGCGCGAATTCATCCTGCGCTATTTTGGCGATGAGTTCACCGGTCCCTGCGGCAATTGCGACCGCTGCGAAGCGAACGGAGTTGGACCGGCATGAGCCGATCACGTTGGTTGTGCAGTTGGATTCAGCGGTATGGAGACAGCTTACCCGCTGATTTCAACGTTGGGCAGGCGACGGAATCGATTACATAACAACGGACGGAATGTGACAAAAGCCCACCCGACTGGCCCGGGCGGGCTTTTGCGTAATTTTCTCGTTTTGGATTAATCGTATAACCCAAAAGTTCTCTTGTAGTTAAGCGCAAATATGCAGAATATGTTTCTGCCATCCCATCTGAATTTGTTTGGTTCGGAACTCCGAAAGGGAGGCGTGTTTTTGAAGGGACTTGGATGAAAGCAATAGTCGCACTACTTCTGTGTGTTCTATTTCCTGTAGGAGCCTTCGCGGGCGAGAACAGCTACAAGATCGTCTATGACGGCGGGTCAATTGCTAGCGCAAAAGCCGGAACGAACATGAAGCTCTTTATTGAAGGCTTTAACCTAAAGATTGTCGGGAACAAAAGCGACATAATTTCGATCCCAGCGGCTTCGATTGCAGAGATAACTTACGGTCAAGATGTACATCGCAGGGTCGGTGCGGCCATTGGGGTCGCCGTTGTATCTCTTGGGGTCGGAGCTTTGCTCGCATTAACGAAGTCAAAGAAGCATTTCGTCGGATTGACTTGGGACGACAAGGGCCAGAAGGGTGGATTTGCGTTTCAAGCCGATAAGAACGATTACAGAGGCCTGCTGGCTGGGCTTGAAGGAATCACCGGGAAGAAGGCCGTTGATTCAGACACTATGACCGTAAAGAACTGACGGGGTCCAAGTGAGCACAGTAGGGCCGACCAACTCACTAAACCCGAAGCTTTGTTTTGCAGCGAGTTCAACGCGCTCGAAGTGATACCCTCATTCGTGACGGCTCTTTGGGTCGTCACGAATGAACCGACGTACGCGAAGAACGCTTTTGGTGGTGGCTGCGGTGCTGGCGGTGCTGGCCCTGGCCATTTTTCTACGCTCCAAGGCTCCGCCAGAGGCGGCACGTCTGCTGCCCGAGTCTGATGGCATCATCTACATCAACTTCAAGCCGATCAGGGCGTTTACGCACTTTAAGGACCTGAAGCCGCCTCAGCGCGTGCCCGATTACCAGCAGTTTGTGGAAGCTACAGGAATCGACTGGGAGCGTGACCTGGACCAGGTGGCGATAGCGCTGCATCGCATGCCCGACCCGAACGGGCCAAACGGTCCGGTGGCCTACTCCATGGTGCTGGTGGGCAGGCTGACGGGTAAGAAGCTGAACGGCTGGCTTGAGGCTCATGCAGCGGCGCGCGAATCGTACGGTGGGCACACGATCTATAGCATTCCGTCGGAAGGGCGAACGGTCCGCATAACCCAGATTGGCTATGACATGATTGCGGTTTCGAACACGCCCACTACGGAGCAGATTCACTCTATGCTTGACCGTCATCGCACGGCGGCACTTCCCTTTTCCGGGTCGTCGCTGCTGGGGCGCTACTACAAGGAAATCCCGCTGCTCTCGATTGCCTGGGGCATGGGGCAGATCGGCGCTCCGTTTTCCGAGAGCGGGGCGATCAAGATTCTGGGGTTCTCGCTGCCGCTGGAGCCGGATTCGAGGTTTATCGCCAGCATTCGATGGGCCGGATCGCTGCACTTGAGAGTAGTGGAAATTGCGCCCAGTGAGGCGGTGGCCGCCGAGCAGGCCGCATCGCTGGCCACCCTGGTAACGCTGGCACGCGGTTTCACCGGTCCGCTGGGCGATATCCCAGCCAACAATGGCCTGAAGCAACTGCTGAAGACTGCCGAAGTGAGCCAAAAGCAGGATCGAGTAGTTCTGACGGCAACGGTTTCCCCTGCCCTGCTATCTGCTGAAGAAAACTCCCTGTCAGGGCAGGCAACCAAACCTGCGGACGGTGCAACGAACTGATCAACGCGCTTCCCAGCCGCACCTAGGGCTCACTGCTGCAGAGGCCGCCGGTAGCGTTGGTCCCGCTTCGTCTGGGCACGATGCAGCTTCCAAACGCTTCCGGCAGAGCCGCCCAGAAATCCCTTTTTGGCTGACAGCTATCTCTACTGATAGGCTCGTTCGAAACGAGCACTCCCCTCAGAGGTCTATTCATGAGCCGTATTGCCCGGACTTGCGCGTCGGCAACCACTCGCGCGTTCGCACTCTTTCTGTTGCTTTCGTGGCCCCTTCTTCACCCCAGCCTTGCTCGCGCTGATGATTCTTCAAAGCGTCCCGTACTGACCGGTCAGGCCGCGTTTACGAATGCGGCTCACGAATCGCCGGGAACTCGCCGGCATATCACGGTAGGCGATTTGCCCGCCCCGGCGCCTGACCAGTCAGTAAGAAATGGTGCGGACGTAATCGATCGGCCAGCAAAAGCGTGGCCAAAGGCTCCAGCCGGATTCAAGGTCACACTTTACGCCAGTGACTTACCGAATCCGCGGCTGCTGGTGACCGCGCCGAACGGCGATATTTTTCTGGCCGAAAGCATGGCAGGGAGTATCAGGGTTTTCCGGGGTGTGGGTGCTAACGGCAAGGCCAAGCAGACTGCGGAATTCGCCACCGACTTGAACCAGCCGTTCGGAATTGCATTTTGTCCGGCCGGCCCTGATCCGAAGTGGGTTTATATCGGCGATACGGTCGCCATCGTTCGCTTCCCGTATCACAACGGCGACATGAAAGCGACAGGCCCCATGCAGAAGTTGGCCGATTTGCCCAGCGGCGGCGGGCACTGGAGCCGCGATCTGGTTTTCTCGAAGGACGGCACCAAGCTGTTCGCGTCGGTCGGATCGCACTCTAACATCGACGATCCTGATACTCATCCTGCAGAGTTCCACCGGGCCGACGTGCTTGAGTTCACGCCGGAAGGCAAGTTCGTGAAGGTATATGCCTCAGGAATTCGCAATTGCGTGGGAGAAGCTATCAATCCGATAACTGGCGAGCTTTGGTGCTCTACCAACGAGCGCGACGCACTCGGCAACAACCTTGTGCCGGACTACATTACGCACGTGCAGGAAGGCGGGTTTTATGGCTGGCCGTGGTATTACATGGGGGGCCACCAGGATCCGCGGCAGCAGGGCAAACACCCCGAGCTCAAAGATAAAGTGATTACGCCGGACATCCTCCTGACTCCGCACTTTGCTTCGCTTGAGCTGATGTTCTACGAGGGTTCGCAGTTCCCTGCCGAGTACAAGGGCGATGGATTCGCCTGCGAGCACGGCTCATGGAACCGCGAGCCTCGCGCCGGCTATGAAGTGGTCCGGCTGCCGATGAAGAACGGCCATGCTACAGGAGAGTACGAAGACTTTCTGACGGGATTTGTTACTGAGAGTGGCAAAGTTTGGGGTCGGCCCGTGGGTGTGACGGAAGCGAAAGACGGTTCACTTTTTGTATCGGATGATGGCTCGCGGTCGATCTGGCGAGTGTCTTATGTGGGCAAGTAAATTGGAGACAAGGCTATGAACGCGAGGGGCTCGCTCGAAGCTGGGCAGAGAGGTGGCAAGGGGCTGCATGAAAAGCACGCTTGAACGTCGCCCCTCGTCGATTTTAAATTACTTTTCAGCGCGGCAGGCGGAATGGCTCGGCATCTTTGGCTTGGTGGCCTCTGCCGCATGGCTCTTCCTGGAACATCTGGGAAGAGGCGCTCTCCGCGACTGGGACGAAGCGACGTATGCGGAGGTCGCAAAGGAGATTGTCAGCCGTCACGAGTGGCTGACACTTTATTGGCAGCACCAGCCGTTTTTTGAAAAGCCACCCTTGAGTTTCTGGCTGCAGGCAATATTGTTTCAACATTTCGGCGTGACAGAATTCTGGGCGCGCTTTCCTTCTGCAATGGCCGGTATCGGATTAATCGTGCTGGTGTTTGCTCTGGGCAGGCGCCTGGCGGGGGCACCTGCTGGATTGCTGGCGGGCGCGGTTCTGCTGACCACGCGCGGATTCGACAACATCGCACGCCAGGGCATGACCGACACCCTGCTTTGCTTCTGCATTTATCTGGCATTGTACGGCTATGTGCGCCTGCGGCATGACAACGGCCGCTGGTTGTATCAGGTATGTGCTGCCCTGGCTTGTGGAGTGCTGGTCAAGGGTCCGGCAGTGTTGGTTGTTGTGCTCGCAATTGGACTGGAGCGAGGTTTGCATCACGATGCCCTGCCGATTCTCGGCTGGAGGCGCTGGGTTACTGGCAGCCTGATTTTTCTGGGGATCGCGGCACCGTGGTTCCTCTGGATGGTGCTTCGCTACGGCGAGAATTTTATATCAGTTTTCGCGGGACACCAATTGGCAGCGAGGGCTACGCAGGTTCTAGAAAACTCCGGCGGCGGTCCGCTTTATTACCTTTCTGAATATCTAGTAGGCGGTCTCCCGTGGTCGGTTCTGCTAATACCTGTGTTTGTATGGTGGTTAAGACGCCGTGATACGCGGCAACTGCTGATCTGGTGTTTGGCGGGCACAACGCTCGTTCTCTATTCGCTCATCAGCACGAAACATGGCTGGTATATCTTGCCGGTCTATCCAGCCGTAGCCATCATGACAGGTATTTGGATTTCCGAAATTACCGAGAATCGAAGGGTGCTTCTTCCATTTGCGGTTGTGTTTTTACTTGCAGGAATAGTCACGACAGGAGCGATGATCTATACAAGGAGCGGAGATGCCCTCGCTGGCCAGATGGCGCAACTATCGGCACTAGCCAAAAAGCCGGGGAGTCCAGATCCGCTATTGATCATCGCCAAAGCAGGAACGGAAGCCAGTACAGCACCAGGGACTCCTACGGCGGTTTTTTACAGCGGACGTACAGCGAAATCCTTCGAGATCATCACGGATAAAGCGCAGATTGCGCGCTTCATCGGTAGCAGGGGCTCGGTAGATGCAGTGATTCAAAACAGCGCTCTGCGGGACGTTTCTTCGGAGCTTGATGTTGCACCCATTGCACAGACGGAGTTGCTTACGTACGCAACACTCTCTCTGAAACCTTGAGAAGCTGAAACTGAAAGGGTTTCGGTATGCGCGCTACCAAAGGAATTGAAGAGAATCTCGCTAATGAATTCATCGCAACTGCTTGCGTTGATATTCACGGATGGCACGGTGGCGGAACACTCAAGGAGGCGGAAACAATTCTTGCGAAATATCCCGGCGTTGCCACTGCGAATATCTATACCGCGGCGGTGCTGGGTAATGAAAATGCCGTTGGCGATTGGCTAGCCCGCGATCGCCGACTTGCAACCGCGAAGGGTGGGCCACACGGTTGGGATGCCCTCACCTATCTCTGCTTCTCCCGCTACTTGCGCTTCGAAAAGGCTCGTGCGGATTCATTCGCGGCATGCGCACGCGCTTTGCTGGAATGCTCGGCCAGCGCCAACACGGGATGGATAGAAGAGATTGACACTCCTCCGAGACAGGTTGTTCAAACCGCTATTTACGGAGCGGCGGGAGTTGCGCGCAGCGCCGCTGTGACCCAGCTACTGCTGGATTATGGCGCCGATCCGAACGATGAAGAAACTCCGTACCACGTAGCAGAAACCTACGACAACCAGGTTTTGATAATCCTGTTGCGATCGGGCAGGCTCGACGAGCGCAGTTTGGCGACCATAGCGGCACGCAAATGTGACTGGCACGACGACGCGGGCCTGCTGCTGGCCCTGGAGCACGGAGCCAATCCCAACTTCATGACTGCGTGGAAGCACACGCCTCTTCACCAATCGATTCGCCGCGACAACGGGCTGGTGATGATTGAACAACTTCTCGAACACGGAGCCGATCCGTTGATTGCAAATACGCTCGACAGACGGAATTCATTCCAGATGGCGGCTTACCATGGCCGAGGCGACATTCTTGACTGTCTGGAGCAGCGTGGCTTGAGCTACAAATTCGGAGGGATCGACACGGTGGTGGCCTCGTGTGCACGTGGTCAGACGGACATCGCCCGAGGCATGCTCGAGATTGCTCCGGAGTATCGCGAGCCATTTGAGGCGATCGGCGGCACTTTGCTGGCGAGGTATTCGGGAGCCGGAAATGATGCAGGAGTTCGCACCCTGCTTGCATTGGGTATTTCGGCAAACGCATTGTGGCCCACAGGTGATGCGTATTGGGACCTGGCAGCCGGTTCGACGGTGCTACATGTTGCGGCCTGGCGCGCCAATCACCAGGTTGTTAGCGCGCTGATTGCTGCTGGCACGGACGTGAATGCGCGTGACGCGCGCGGTCGCACTGCACTGCAACTTGCCGTAAAAGCATGCACCGATTCATATTGGAAATATCGCCGTCAGCCTGATTCGGTTGCGGCGTTGATCGCGGCAGGCGCCGTGATCGATGGAATCAATTTGCCGACCGGCTACGATGCGATTGATCGATTGCTGATGAAGTGATCCTGACAATCTTCCAATGCGGCACGGTGGGCTAGGGTTCGGCGTAGTAGACCGTATTGGTCCGCACGATTGCGCCGGGGCGATTTACCTGCACCTTTACCGAGTGGTATTCATGCGGTGTTGGCGGGGCCTGGAAATCGAACGAGAGTACGTAAAAGAACTCCGCGTCCTGCATGCATGCTGCAATTGCATCGGGAATGCCCTGGCTATCGTCCTGGATCTGACCTCCGCTTTGGTGAATGAGCTCGGGCATGCTGAGGCTCCTTGACGTCATGTCTACAGCCTTCGGCACTCCGTCGGGATACGCTTCGCGCTCGCTAGGCGCACGCCTTCGGTCCGAAGCGGAAACCGCGTCAAGGGTAACCTGGCCTTCTCGCATTTCGGTTGTAGCCAGTACGAGGTGCTCGAAAAAATTCTCCTTTACCTGGGGAGTATCCGGCACGAACTGTTTTCCGTCGAGGCGGGGCCAACCTGGGCCGATCCAGATGAGAATTAGCCTGCCCGGAGTGTCTTGTTCCTTCAGAGCCATGTGCTCCAGATTCGTAACACTCATGATGAACTTGTTATTCAAGCAGGCCGGAGCTTGATCGGAATTGTGCTGAATCGATGACCTATCTGTCCAAATATCAGAGTAAAGGATAGGGGAGTCGGTAAGATCTTCGCATCGCGCCGCTTTTACTCCGCGCGTCATCGCATCAAGTTGTTGTGTCAAAACGCCGCGGTCACGCGATGCTTCACCGAGTGTCAAACCAGCGCTCGACAACACGGCAATCGCAGCGGGTACGCTCAATTCCCCGCTGCCGCGAGCCAGGAACTTTCGAACACCCGCAGTATCTTGTGCAAACTCGCGGGTCGATTGATTCAACACGTCCAGCAGGAGAACGACGTGCGGCGAGGCGATATGTGTGCCGTGCTCAACAAACCGAAGCGAACTAATTTCTCGCGGTTGCGCATTGTCGATCAACGAAAAATCATCGGGCCTGAGGCCGATGAGCGGCGTGCCGGATGCGTCTGTCACTTTTACGTTTAGAATCGCGTGATGTTCGGCTCGGAATGTCTGTTCCCTCTGTTCGCGCGTGCGCGGATGCAACTGCGGTGTCTGCGCTGACAAGCCGGTGACAAGCGCGCCCAGGCCGGCCGTTATAAATGCACAATACGCTTGAGTGCGGATGCAGCGAACGCAATTTTCTGGAAATCGCCACATCTAAATCACCCCACAGAAATGAACTCGCTCTGAGAATCAGCTCTGAAAAGCAGATCCTTCACTCCGCTTACCGCAGGATCGCAAGGCGATCCCGGTCCCCAGGCCGCTATGTTCAGGATGACACAGCTTGTGATCCGTTGGTTCTTAGCGCCCTTTTAAGCCGAGCGCTTGTACGACAGCGCTGTCTGCCTGCGCTGGCTGGCCGTCCTGTTTGTCGACGATGCCAAAGCCGCCGCGATATTCCCACATGGCCCAGCCTATGCCGTCTGCTTCAAGTGCGGTGCGCACGTCTTTGAGCCAGTTAATCCGCGACGCAGGATCGCTGTTGTTGCGATACACGCCGAACTCGTTACAGATGAGCGGCACGTTGTATTGGTGCGCCCACGCCGCCGCTTCATCAATGAGCAGACGGATGTGGCGGCCATCCCAGTGATTGAGCCAATAATTCTCGAGTGTGTAGCGGTCTGGCAGATCGGGAACCTGCGAGAGGAGCGCCTGCATGGCTGCGTAATTTGGCGGATATGCGATGCCGTGCGTATAGCTCCACCAGGACAGGCCCCAGGTTGCGCCCTGGTGTGTGAACTCGTGCGGTTCGTAGAAATGGAAATTGTAGATGACGTTGCCGTCGGCGAGTGGACGCAGCGAAAGCAGGTCGGGAATGTCAGAATAGTTTGCACCCGTGACAATAATTGTGTTGTGCGGCGCGGCATCGCGTATGGCACCGGCGATGCGTGTCTGGATGCCGGCCCATCGATAACGATCGTAGACCTCCGGCTCATTGAGAATCTCAAAGAAGACGAGATCGGGATTGCGGTTTGCATAATGCGCGGCAAGCCTGCGCCAGAGCATTGCGAGGCGATCGATCGGATCGTCGCCGTTGCGCAACTGCTGCTTGAAATTGTCTTCGGGGTGAAGATCGATCTGCACGGCCAGACTGTTGGCGAGCGCAGCATCGACAGCGCGATCGAGACGGCTTATGAATTCGGAACTCATGCCTTCGGATGTACGCGGATATTTTTCAAGTGCGGCGGCATCGATGGGGATCCGGATATTGTCGAAGCCAAGTCGCGCGATGAGGGCGATATCCTGTGCGTCCATGAATCGATCTGCTTTGGCGCCGGAGAAGTCGGCCGATTGCGCAAACCATGCGGAAGTGTTGATGCCGCGTTGCAGATGGCGGGCGCGGGCGATTGCTGTCTGCAGGCCATCTGCACGCTCTGGCGTGGCTGCACGCTCGGGCGTGGCTGCACGCTGCTGCGCAGTGAGGTGGGGCGAAAGGGCAAGCAGCGTGGCGAGCGCCATGACAACCAGTAGGGTGAAGCGATGAAGACGGAAGAACACGACGGCTCCTTGAATGAAAAGCGGAACAGTGCCAACATACCACGCACCGGCGTCCACAACGCCTTGCGGAACACCGCGGGAAAGAAGCACAATACCCACAACCGCTGCCTGTTTGCAGCTTGAAAGCAGGTTACCGATGTTTCGCTTCCCCCAGCTATTTCCGGCGCGGCTCGCAGGTGTGCTTGTCGCGGTCTCAATGGCGGCTGCGCCGGCAACTGCGCAGACTTCCGCAACCAACCCGGGTCAGGCAAACGCGCCTTCCGGGCAGCAGCCCGCAGCCGGATCACAATCCGCAACTACTCCGCCAAATCCGGAAAACGAGTGGCTGGCAAAAGCGTCGAAGTTGTACTTTTCCAGTGCAAAGTCGGGATTGGCCGGGTTTAGCTGCGAGGTGCACCCTGACTGGCATGCGCTGTTTGTAAGCACGAGCAAGGGCGCGGAAAGCTCGGCAAGCGATGCTTACGTTGCGCAGTTGGAAAAAGTAAGTGTCAAAATGCATGCACGGATGCTGGGAGGCTCGACGATTGAATGGCAGACGGATTCGACTGACCCCAATGCGCCGAGCAGCGACTCCAATGAAGTGATGGACAAGATGCACCAGACGGTGCAGCAGATATTGGAAGGCTTTCTGCAGTTCTGGAGTCCGTTCATGGAGGTAACGATTGTGCCTCCGAAAGCGGATGGGCTCGAGATCACGCATGGTCCCGCGTCGAATACGATTCATGCGAAACAGGGCACGACGGAGCTGACGGAGATCTTCAACAGCAATCTGGTGCTTGAGCACTTCGATGTGATGCTGGCCGGTACGTCCATCAAACTGACACCCACGTTCGAGCCGACTCCGCGGGGACTGCTGGTGAAGTCATTTTCAGCAGAGATTACGCGTGCGGGAACTGCGCCGGAGCAAACACAAAAGATGCAGGCGCGCATCGAGTACCAGACGGTGAACAATCAAACCATACCTGGGAAATTAAATATGGATATTGCGGGGACGGGTAACTTCAATTTTGCGTTCGACAACTGCTCCACGGAAGCGAATTAGCTGTTTGGCGAGTTAGCTACTACTTTGGCGGCTGATTTGCTGGTTTGCACATGGGAGACTGCGGCGATTCGAGGTTATGCGATCTTGACTCTGTCTGCAAAACTGCATCGGATCCCGTTTTGAGAGAGGGGTTCTGTTTGCTGCTGCTTAATTAGCGCCGCTGGGCGAGTTGTAACTGTCGAGGTTGGCGTACTCTGCATAGGTGGTGCGGAGATATTTGTGCGGGTTGACCGCGATTTTGTGCACGCGAACTTCGTAGTGGAGGTGCGGTCCGGTAGCACGACCAGATTGTCCCACATAGCCGATGACCTGACCTTGCGTTACATGCTGCCCGGGCGTAACAGAGATCGCCGAAAGATGGCCGTAGATCGTCGACACATCGTGACCGTGGTCGAGAACAATTTCCCGGCCGTAGCCTGCGGCCATGCCGGCTTCTGCAACGTCGCCGTCGGCTGGGGCGCGCACCGGCGTCCCATAGGGGGCGTCAATGTCCATACCGGAGTGGAAAGCGCCTTCACCGTTGAACGGATCCTGGCGCTCACCAAAGCTGGAGCCTACTCGACCCTCAATGGGCCACATGGTAGGCGCATCGGCGAGCGTGGTCCAGTCGCCTCTGAAGCTGGGCGAAAGACCGCCTTCAAGCGCGCGCGAAATGCGGCCGGAGAGTGCCTCTGTCCTCAGGGCATTGAACTGGTCGAGCGAACTCGCGATCTGCTGCTGGCTGGGTGTATCGGTTTGCGCAAGAGTTGTTGGCGTGGGAGCTGCGGCGGCGGCACTGGCCGCAGGCTTGGGTGCTGCGACCCGGTTTTGCCGCAAGCCGTAAAGCGCAGTTACCTCATTGGCGAGCGCGCCCAGCGAGGCCACCTGAACATCGCGGTCATGCGCGACCTTCGCCATCTTGTTGTAGTCTTTGCGGAGCGATTCGCGCTCCTGCCGCATCTGGTTGTAGCTCTCAGTCTTAAGTAGCATGCGGGTGTACGAACCGGCCAGGCCGACCATTGTGAACGCCCCAATGACGGCAGCAGCTACGAATCCATATGCATAGCGAATCGGCAGCGGAATCTTGCGGATTCGACCGTCCTCATCTCTTGCAACAAAAAGGATGTAGTAGCGCTTGCGCAGCATTGAGATTTTGCCTTTCAATATCCCCGACCTGCAGGGTGGCAACTCGTCGGATGACACAATCTGACGTGAGATCGAGGGCCTATCGGCTCTGGAAATACATTCTCGCCCACAGGGGCTTAGTTGCGTGAATGTCTGTCAAGGTTAGCAAACGGGTCTTGGCCGGGTCAACGCAAACATCGGACCAAAGTGACTTCAGTCATCAGGATTTTCCGTTGCTGTTCCTCTCCTTTCGATCCCCAATCCATTCTGATGCGCCGCATGCCCCAAGCAGTTGATTGGATCGGCATATTGATCACAACCACTTTGGAAAGAATTGGTTATCCTTTTCAAGACTGGGACGCGTTCGCTTGGCAAACCCTATCTGCCGCACGTGGGAAGAAGGCGGAATTTTGGCGAAGGCGGGTTGACGGCTATCCGATATGCCCTATCCTCAAAAGATGAGGAAAAAGAGCGCAAAACTCCCGGCGCTGGAGACCTCCGGGCACTCCGCGGCTGGACCCGGCGAGCTGGCGCTCATCCAGCAGATTCGTCGGCGAGTTGCGGGTGGGCCGGGGCGGGTACAGCTGGGAATTGGTGACGATTGTGCCCTGTTGCAGTTGAGGCCCGGCGAGGAGGTTGCGGTAACTACGGATCTGTCGATCGACGGCCGCCATTTCCGGCTCGAGTGGCATCCGGCAGAGGCGGTTGGTCACCGGACGCTTGCCCGAGGCCTCAGTGATCTGGCAGCCATGGGCGCAAGACCGATAGGGGCGTTTCTTTCTTTCGGCTTGCCGCGCGAGTTGGCGAAGTCTGGGATGGTTGCAGGGGGGTGGGTCGCGCGCTTTTTTGACGGGCTACTTGCATTAGCAGAGACGCATGGCACGGTGCTGGCGGGCGGTGATCTGGCGCAATCGCCGGTGGCCCTGGCGGACATTGTGCTGCTTGGAGCCATACCGCGGGGAAACGCACTGTTGCGTTCCGGGGCGCAGGCTGGGGACGAACTGTACGTGACCGGGGCCCTGGGCGGCGCGGCGGCAGGACTTGAGCGACTGGCGAAATGGGCCGCGGCCGGCAAACCAGGTGCTCGCGGCAAGGAGCGTAGAATTCCGGTGGATTTTGCGGCGGAACTGGCCGCTCATCTGTATCCGCAACCGCGCGTTCAACAGGGGCTGTGGCTACAGCGGCGGCGGGTGGCGAGTTCGGCCATTGATATCAGCGATGGGTTTTCGACGGACCTGGCGCACATCTGCGAAGAGTCGGGCGTGGCGGCCGAGGTGGATGCTGCCCTGCTGCCGGTGCATGCGGGCGCAACGCGGGCGCAGGCATTGCATGGCGGAGAGGATTACGAACTGCTGTTTACCGTGCCGGATGGTGCTCGCGTTCCAAATGCAATCGCAGGAGTGGCGGTGACGCGGATTGGACGCATGGTGCGGCGCCGGGCGGGAGGTGCGCAGATTACTCTTTTGGAGGGACGCCAAAAACTGCCGCTTGAGGCGCAGGGATGGGAGCACTTCTCTGAAGATTAGTGCCGATTCAAGACAGTTGGAAGTTGAACCTGCTAAACATCTATCATCAGATTTGCAGAAACTAGAGCGGCAGATTCCGAGTCCCAGGTGTGCGCGAATGAAGATGTGCTTCGTGGGGGTTTGACGGCGTGAGCGAGATCTACTGGCTTGGCACAAGACCTAAGGTGACGATGGCGGTCGTGTCGTGTCCGCGTGGCGATGACAAGTTGAAGAGCGACCTCACCGAGTTAAAGACCGGCGGCATTGATACGCTGGTTTCGCTGCTGGAACGGGACGAAGCTGTCTGGCTGGGGTTGGGCGACGAAGGTCCGCTGGCCAAGAAGTTGGGGATGAACTTCATCTCCTTTCCCATTCCTGACGCCAATGTTCCGATGGATCCGATGGCGTTCGAGCGTTTTGTGGCGGATTTGGCGAGACGAGTGCTTGATGGCGAAAACGTGGGTGTGCATTGCCGTGGGTGCATCGGGAGAGCCACTGTGCTGACTGCATGCACGCTGATCCAGATGGGCTTTACGGCAGATACGGCTCTGGCCGCCATTCAAGCGGCGCGTGGCTGCGCTGTTCCCGACACCCTGGAGCAGGAACGCTGGATTCTGCATTACAGGCCGCTATTGTGAGTCCTGCTCAGATGGACCTGAGCTTTCCGCACCATTGGGACGCCGAGATTTTGCCTGCGCGCCCTGCCATTTTGCCTTCACGACGTTTTGTCTATCCGCGCGTTGCGGAGGAGATTGAACGCGGCGCACTGGAAGTTCTGATAAGGCCGCAGAGCCCGGGCGAGGTGACTTCGCGCGTGCAGCCGTTTCTGGCTACGTGCGCATTGGGTTTTCGTGATCCGAGTGTGCCCACTGGAATCTGGTCTGCGCCGAATCCGCGGGAGGTGTGCGCGGTGAGCGGAGGCTACGCTTACTTGATCGATACTGTTGAGCCGGAGCGGTTCACGATGATCGAATACCGGCCGGTGCTGGAAGTGAGGGCGCTGCTGCCGGAGCGGCTGCTGGTTTTTGTGGGGCATCGCTCGTTGCTAGCCTGGGGTGGGGATGAACTGGCTTGGGAGACAGGCAAGCTTTCAGACGAGGGCGTGACGATTACCAGCGTTGAGGACGGCGTGCTGCACGGAACCGGCTGGGAGATGATGACAGATAAAGAGCGGCCGTTTGCGGTGGATGTGCGGAGTGGGTTGGTGCTTGGTTAGGTTCGGGATAGCAGAGATTCCTGGCATCCCACCTTCAACACGGAGCGAGTTGAGACGAACGATCCTGGACCGAAAAGCAAAAGCAGGTCCTTGTATGTTTCGTTTTGAAACGCGAGGGTAAGGAGCGCTTTGATGGTGAGGCCGTGACAACTCGAGCGTTTGCACGTTGCCTTCTTCAATATTGCTTTCTTCAATAAAGGCCTGAGAGCGGTCGCCGGCACCTGCGAAGAGAAACGGCAGCTTATGCATGAATGCTATTTGCTGGTCTTCGCCATTTCAGGACTGAGAAAGTCCTCGACCGTCCAGCCTGCCATCAGGTCCTCGCTGTGGTTCGTCTGCGGTGGCGAACCGTGGGCCCCGGCAGCCGCGGCGGCAATTTCAGCGGCAAGGTAGTTTTCCGTCAGACCGCGGCGGAGGATTTCAAATGCCTCTTCGGGTGAGTCGGCGTAGTGGAAAAGCTCCAGGTCTTTGGGAGAAATAGCTCCCGAATCGACCAGCGAATCGAAATTGAAGACCTTCTTCCAGTACTCACTGCCATAGATGACGACGGTGATCTTTTTGGCGAGTTTTTGAGTTTGCACCAGCGTGAGGATCTCGAACATTTCGTCGAGCGTGCCAAAACCGCCGGGAAACACTACCAGCGCCTTGGAAAGATAGGCAAACCACAGCTTGCGCATGAAGAAGTAGTGGAACTCAAAATTGAGTGAGGGCGTTATGTACGGGTTCGGGGCCTGCTCAAACGGCAGCCGTATATTGAATCCGATGGTTTTGCCGCCTGCTTCCCACGCACCGCGATTGGCCGCTTCCATAATGCCGGGTCCGCCGCCGGAGGTGATGACGAACCGGCGCTTGCGGGACGGTATTTTGGAAGCCCACGTGGTGAGCAGGTGCGCCAGGCGGCGAGCATCTTCGTAGTAGCGAGCCATCTCAACGGCGGCTACAGCGCGCTTGCGCTGCAGATCAGTGGCTTTGCCGGCGGCGATATCAGGGGGGCTGGCAGGCTGCTCTGTGCTGGGCGCCGGCTTGGTGGAGCCGGTGTTATCGAGCAGTTCCAGCGCGTGGTCGGCTTCCTCGCGTCCGCGAAAGCGTGCCGAGCCGAAGAAAACAACAGTGTCCTGGATCTGTTCGTGGCGAAAACGCGCGAGCGGCTCGAGGTACTCCGCGACGATGCGCATGAGACGGCCGTCGGGGCTGTTGAGAAACGTTGGATTCTCGTAAGCTAGTGGCGCGCGATCCAGAGGAGGAGGGGCACCGTTTGGGGGGATAGTCGCTACTAGGATTGCAGTTTCAGGAATCTTGTTGTCCCGGCCTTCTTTATTGCTCATGGAGTCAACCTTCACGGTGGCGGAGAACGTCTTGCAGCGCATACCACAGATTCAAAAGGCCCAGTCCGGAAATAATACCGCGTACCGCGCCGTAGGAAGCCACGTGGGCCAGCGCCGGATACTGCAGGAATAGCGGATTCCGGTCCCAGAACATGGGTGACCACGGGGCGTAACAAACGGCCAAACCGATGTACATCCGCAACATGACGCGCAACAGCAGTTCGATGCGCTCTAGCCATTTTGGGATCCGTTGTGGCACGTGTTCGGTGGGATGCCGGCCAGTGTTGGTACTGCCGTCCGGATCCGGCAGGGGTGCTGGAGAGATCGCGAGCGTAGAAGAGGTCGATTCCGGCTGCTGTGGCATTCGTTTCTATACGTCGGCCGCACCCGCTGCAATGACACGTTCAAGCGGGTGTACAACAAGCCGCGAAACCTCCGCCGACTTGGGGACGCCGTATTGAAACGGTAACACACCGGACGGGTGTGAAAGCGTTGCGACAGGGCAGGCGGACCGGGCTCGATAACATCGGTTTGGCCAACAGCAGTTTGGCCGGGTTGTAACGCGATTCCGCCGGGAGTACGCTATTGGTGTGCAAAAGAGCCGAAAGGTTCCTTCTGCACAAAAAGGGGGCCTCGATATGAGATATCTCATGAGGCTTGCTGCCTCGCTTTCGTTTGCCTTTCTCATGGGCTCGGTTTCCCTGCCCGCTCAGAATTCCAGTTTTGGCTCAGCCCAGATGCAGGGCCTCACCCATGTTATGCCCAATGGGAATTCGGCTTGCCCGGTTTCACTGCTAGCCAAGCACGGCAGTGACGGAGCTATGCGGAAAGTGGATAAGAATCGTCCTGAGGGCATTGCTCAGCTGCTCCATTTGATCCTGACCAGCAAGAATTCCCGGCAGATTGTGGAGGCGCAGTTGAAGGTACGCGGCGCATCGGGCAAGGGACAACTGAGCCGGACCGAAGCGGCGCAAAATGGCATGGACGCCACCCGAAACGTGGTGGTCAAACTGCGGCCGAACCGAGAAAACGAAGCGACAGGCGACGTGTGGATTCCAGGGATGGCAGCGGTGCTTGAAGTGGAGTTGAACTGGGTAGCGTTTGACGGTGGTGGAATACAGCGGTTTGCCGCTGCCGACGGGTGCCGGTTTACTCCGGATCACTTGATGTTGATTGCTGGAGAGAGCAATTAGCCTTCAGCTATCAGCTTTCAGCTGGACTAGTTGGTGCCGCAGAACTGAAACCCCCGAAGCGCATGGCGCGAATCCTTCTGCGGCATGCGCCTCTGGGGACCTGACTACAACTTAGAAGCTGAAATAGGCGCCGATCATGGGCTCTGATGTGTGCCTGAATTGGTCGGTGGATGTGTAGAGCTTGCTCAGATCGGGGGATTTGTAAAGATTGCCGCGATACTGGAAGCGCAGGCCCAAGTGCGGCAGAAGCCCCCAATCCAAGCCAGCTCCGTAGACATACACGGGCTTTATCGAGGTTGAAGTATTGTTCTGGCCACCTGAGGGCTGATTGAGCAGCAAACCCACGCCGAGGACACCGAAGGGCCTGAGGTTGGCCAGATGAACTGAAGGAACCCAATCGAGCGTTAGCTCGTGCGCATTTGCCGAGACGGTGGCTGGACTCAGGACGGGGCAGCTTGTTCCCGTGCAACGATACGACGTATTGGCGCGGTTGTACGAGTAGGTGGCTTCGTATCCAAGAATGGGATTGCTGATGTGTCGGAGTTCGATAAGGCCGCCGGCGGAGTTGGAGGGGCTCTCCTGTACGTTGTTGCCGGTAGTTGTTCCGCTGAATGCCCCATAAACGCTGACGGCGACCGACGTCTGCGCTTGAGCGGATACGCACAAGGCGATTGCGCCAAGAAAAATGAAAACAAGATTCAGCCCTTTGTTTGTAGACATGCTTTTAGGACCTCCTAATTAGCTTTTGAGCTCTGGAAATAACTTCGAACGGGGACACTCGCGTGTTATTGGATGTGCAAGTGCCGCAGGTGAGCAGCCTGGAGAAAGGAGCTTGTGCTTTGCTCCTGGTCTCCGGGCCACAGGAACTGCTTGCAGTACCGAGGCAATGAAGAATGGCAAAGTCGAAAGATTGGCGAGGTCGTGCCTGGGAGCCACACAGGGAACGCCGAATTGCAGATATTGACTGACGACGAAGAGAAAAGTCGACAATGCTGTCGACCTTTCCCGGTCATCCGCTTGGATTAGAAGCGGTAGTAAACGCCGCCCATCGGCATGGCGGTCTGCGTATATTGCCCATTGGCTGGATAAATGGACGAGATGTTGGGAGCCTTGTAGATGGTGCCGCGATATTGGCCGCGAATGCCAAAATGCTCGCCGATGTTGTATTCCGCGCCGCCGCCATAAACGTAAGCTCCACGGATGGAAGTATTGTTACCGTATGGCGTTGCGCCCGGAACACTGATCAAAACGCCGAGACCGCCCACGAGGAACGTCCGCACTTTTCCGAACTGATAAGAGGGGACGTAGTTCACCGAGACCTCAATTTGGGTGCTGGTGATGGAGGTAGCCGGATTGCCGCAGGTGAGCTTGCAGGCTCCCGGGATAGGTGCGTATGCCTGATCGCCAGAGTTGAACCCGAGCGCCAACTCATATCCGAGTAGCGGGCTGACGAGGTGACGCGCCTCGACCAAACCGCCCATGCCGTCAGACGGCGTCTGCTGCATTCCCATCCCGCTGGAACTGCTGACGAATGTCTTGTAAAAGCTGCCACCTACATCGAACTGGTGATAAGAGGGCGCGCTGGCGCGCTGCGGCTGCGGTGCGGCGGTGTCTTGCGCAACTGCAACTCCGGTGACCGCTGTGGTTGCAATGAAAATAAAGGCCGTCAGCATGAACTTCTTGAGCATCATTTTCTCCGTTTTCGATCTCACCCTTTGGCTCTCATTCCAGGCGGGCTTGAGCCGGACCTGACAGGGACCGGGCCTGTGCCTTGGAGGTCAAAACTTCAGGTGACTTGCTGGAGCACTACTCCAGTAAAACTGCGTTTCCGTTACGGTACGTGCGGCTCACTCAGAAACTACACCCCAGCGCCACGTTGGACCGCCTGGAATACGCACGGAAAAGCCACTCCGATTATATCGGCTTTACTCGGGGCTGCCTCGGCAGGCGAGCAATGCGCTGGCGAATCACGGAAATGGCTTTTCCAGAGGTTAGACGGCTGGGGGACAAAAGGGGACTTCTCTTCCCTGCGGCGAAAAGGAAGACCAATTTGGGAGCGCGCGGAGAATCCGTCCAGAAAAAAATTACTGCCAAATCCGAGTCGGGTTATGCTGTTGGAAGTGCGCTAGCTTTTGCGTTTCCGTCTGGAAACGACAAGGGGGATCCGAGGAGATGATTCCGCAGTGCGCACAAGAAGCAAATACTGAGCCCGGGCTCGACCGGAACCGCTGGCACACCACTCTTGTTTCGGGCAGTTCGGACCACTTTCGTGTCTCACCGTTTCCTGGTCGTGCGTTGCGCGAGATGCAAGCTGGGGTTCACTCCTCCAGATCTCCAGCTTGCATTGCGATGCCCTTTTGGAACGGAAATCTCGGCTATGACACGGCCTTCTGGGCGCTCCGGGGCTGAGGACCAAGCTACGCAACACCGATCTATGACTCACGGTGTAGCAGAAATGCGACAATAGAATCAGCAGCGGACCTCTAGCGTATGCCGGACCGATGCGAGGAACCTGTTGAAAATGTTGCGTGTCCTCTCCACTCATCTGTTTCTGAATCAGCGCCTGCACCCTGGATTGCTGGAATTGGCTGGTCGATCCGGCGCGGAGGCCGTGGAGATTTTTGCGGCCCGTCAGCACTTTGATTACACCAGCCGCGAGCATGTGTCAGAGCTGGCCACATGGTTTCGCTCAAACACTTTGCAACCGTACTCGATGCATGCGCCACTCTATCCCGATCGTGAAATGGGACGCGCTGGAGCGCCGGCAGTGAATTTGCTGCATCCGGAAAAGTCACGCCGCATTGATGCAATGGATGAGGTGAAACGCGCGCTTGAGAGCGCCGAACGAATTCCCTTTCGCAATCTTGTGGTGCATCTGGGTGAACGCGATGACACCTGGTCGCCGCGCACCATTGAGAATGCCATTACGGCGCTGGAGCATCTGGGCGCATTTGCTCACGCGCTCGGCGTGCGCATTGTGATTGAGAACTTGTTGAGCGAGCCCACGACACCGGAACATCTGATGTTGATTCTGGAATTGGGACATTTGCCGCAGGTGGGCATCTGCCTCGACCTTGGGCACGCCAATGTAACTGTAGGGGTGGATGCGGCCATTGCAACCATGAGCAATCGCATTGCGCAGGTGCATGTGCATGACAACCACGGCACGAAGGACGATCACCTTTGGCCGGGCGATGGAACGATTGAGTGGCCGACGACGGTGCAGGCTCTGAAAGGATTAGCTGAACCTCCGTCGATTGTGCTGGAGATCAGCCACAATCTCGGCGAAACTCCAGAGACGATTCCCAGCAAGATCGAGCAAGGCTTCGAGCGATTTGCATAGGCCAGCCTGGCCGTTTCTTCTTCATTGATCCAGAATTTTAGGACGGCAGCACGTTCAGGTCTGTGCTATTCCAGTTCCGAAAAACGGACGTGGCGCACCTGCTTTGTTGCTTGGGTGGAGGGAAAGACGAGCAACCGCAGATCTTTCGCTACGCTCAAGATGACAGTGGGGAGTTGACGTCGTTGCTATCCCAGGTCTGAGAATGTGGACCCGTGGCACCCTAAAATTCGCGAGTGCGAGTTTCCGGAAAATCATGCAGCTAGCAAATGCGGGGCAGTTGCTCGCCAATTTGCGTGGGGATTACGCGGTTCGAACCCATGGCAGTGCGTGCCACAAGCATTCGCTTGTGTTCTGTGGTGACTTGGCCGATGCGGGTTGCTTCACTGCCCAGCGGATGGCTGCGCAGGTTCTCGAGAACTTGATCGGCTGCTTCGGGTGCCACGAAGAAGACTGCTTTGCCTTCATTGGCTACGTACACCGGATCGAGCCCAAGCAATTCGCATGCGGACTGGACTTCAGCGCGCACGGGCAGGCGCATTTCGTCGATGGCCACGCCAACATTGGAGGCTTGCGCAATCTCATTGAGTGTTGAAGCGAGGCCTCCGCGGGTCGGGTCGCGCATGGCGTGAACCGAGTTCCCAGCCGCTTCAAGGACGGCAGCGATCATGCCATTGAGCGATGCGCAATCGGAACGTATCTGGCTTTCGAACTCGAGGCCCTCGCGCACGCTCATGATGGCCATGCCGTGATCGCCAATGGTGCCAGAGACGAGGATGGCATCGCCGGGCTGAGCACGATGCGGACCGACGTTGATTCCCTGCCGCAGCAATCCAATTCCGGCGGTGTTGATGTAGCAACCGTCGCCGTGCCCGCGCTCAACAACCTTGGTGTCGCCGGTGACGATTTTTACGCCAGCGGTTGCGGCAGCTGCGGCCATGGATTGCACGATGGCGGCGAGTTGGGCCAGCGGAAAACCTTCTTCGAGAATGAAGCTGGCGCTCAGAAATTTCGGATCTGCGCCGGAGACGGAGAGATCGTTCACAGTTCCGTTGACCGCGAGTTCGCCGATGTTGCCGCCGGGAAAAAAGAGAGGCTGAACGACGAAGGAATCGGTGCTCATAGCGATACGGCCAGCACCGATTTCGAGCACTGCGGCGTCGCCGAGATTTTCTAGTGCCGGATTGCGAAACGCAGGCAGGAAGAGGTGCTCGACGAGTTCGTTGCCGAGTTTGCCGCCGCCGCCGTGACCCATAACGATGGTGGGATAGTCGGCGAGAGGAAGCGGGCAGGACCAGTTGGAGAAATCGGGTGCGCCGGTCTTGAATGACTCAAACATTAGCCGCTCCAGTGAGTCCGGAGCCGGCGTTGGCTAGTTCTTCTGCTGATAGGAAACGGCCGTAGTTGTAGTACGCGGCGCAGGCGCCTTCGCTGGAGACCATGGTTGCGCCGAGCGGATGGCGCGGTGTGCACTGCTTGCCGAATGCTGGGCACTCGGCAGGCTTGATAGCTCCGCGCAGCACTTCGCCGGCGTGACAGAGCGGCGACTCCTCAGTGTGGATGCCGGTGATGTGAAAGCGCAGCTCGGCGTCGTAGTCGCGATAGTTCTTGTTGAGGCGCCAGCCGCTTTGCGGGATGATGCCGATGCCCCGCCATGCGCGATCGGTAAGTTCGAAAACTTCAGACAGAAGCTTTTGGGCGGCGCGGTTTCCATCGTGGGTCACGACGCGGCTGTACGCGTTCTCAACTTGGTGGCGGCCCGACTCAAGCTGGAGCACCGCGCGGCGAATTCCATCAAGCAGGTCGAGCGGTTCGAATCCGGTGACCACGATGGGCACGCTGAATTTTTCGGCGAGCGGCGGATACTCCCAGTAACCCATGACGCTGCACACATGGCCCGCTGCGAGGAACGCGTCAATCTTATTGCCGGGCGCGCTGAGAATGGCATCGATGGCCGGCGGCACCAGCACGTGCGATACGAGGAGCGAAAAGTTGGTGAGGCCGCGGCGCTTGGCTAGATGCACGCTCATGGCGTTGGCCGGAGCGGTGGTCTCAAACCCAACGCCGAAGAACACGACTTGCTTGTCAGGATTTTTTACGGCGAGATCGACGGCATCGAGCGGCGAATAGACAACGCGCACATCGCCGCCGCGGCCCTTGATCTGGAATAGATCGCTGTCGGTGCCGGGTACGCGGAGCATGTCGCCGAACGAGCAGAAGATTACGCCGGGCTGCGCAGCAATGGCGAGAGCCTTGTCAATGAGTTCCAGCGGAGTGACGCAGACGGGGCAACCGGGGCCGTGCACCATCTCCAGGCCGGCGGGCAGCATCTGGTCGATGCCGTTTTTGATAATGGAATGCGTTTGGCCGCCGCAGACTTCCATGATCTTCCACGGGCGAGTAATGGCCTGGTGAATTTCACGCGCCATGCGTTGCGCGATTTCGCCGTTGCGGAATTCGGAGAGGTACTTCATTCGCAGGATCCGTCCGTTGGATTGCAGCTACCGTCTGGGCAGCTCGATTGCGGGGCTTTGGCGGCCCGGGCAAAAGCTTCATCTTCGCTGGCCAGTTCCTGGTCCAGAACGCCTAGTTCGCGAAAGTCTCTGAGTGTTTGCTCGGCAGTTTCCTCGTCGATCTTGGAGATCGCAAACCCAACGTGGACAATGGTGTAGTCGCCGACTTCGACCTCAGGAACGTAGTCGAGGCAGACGTTTTTGCAGACTCCGCCGAAGTTGACGCGGCCGATGCGGATGAGTCCGTCGGTCGAGATTTCTTCTACTTTACCTGGGATGGCAAGACACATGGCAAGTAGGTTATACCCCTATTGGGGTGGTACTAAATGTGATATGGATCACCAAAGACAGTCAGCTTCGCGGCGCCAACAGGCGGATCTCGCTATTCCCATCTAGATTTGTTCGAGGACGCGACTCGGCTCGTACTTACCGCGCTTAAGCGATCGAAGGCGGGTGCTTTTTGCCGAAGCCGGTCACCTGTTCAAAAGCGTGCGCAAGCTGCAGGACGGCGAAGTCCTGTTTGTTGCGGCCGACGATTTGCAGTCCTATCGGCAGACCTTCGGGTGTGAACCCAGCCGGCACCGACGACGCGGGGTTTCCGGTAGCTGAGATGTACCAGCATGACTTCATCCAGTCGATGTAGTTGTCGAAGTGGACGCCGGCGATCTCTGTCGGATACGGAGTGTTGACGTCGAACGGCGGCAATTGCGTGGTGGGAAGAACGAAGTACTCGTACTTTTCGAGAAAGTTCTGGAAGCGCCGCCACATGAGCGTATGGGCTACTTCAGCGCGGGCTAGCCCATCGCCGGTGAGCCTGCTGCCGCGTTCGATTTCTTCTTTTAACGTTTGTTTGAATGCGTCGGGGTGCTTTTGCAACAGCTTGCCGTAATTGGCGGCGTCGCCCCATACGCGCAAGGTGCGGAAGGAGATTTCCGCGGAAGAGAAATCGGGTTCGGCTTGCTCGACGATGCAGCCAAGGGACTCGAATGTGGTGCGATGCGCGTCGACGATTGAACGGACACGGGGGTCAAACGGCAAGCCGCCGAGGTCTTTGAACCATGCGATGCGGACGCCCTTGAAGCTGCGCTCGAGAGGACGCGCGAACAGTTCGCCGGGCTCGTCGATGGAAAGAGGCGTTTCGCGATCGGGACCAGCGATGGTGCTCAGCGAAAGAGCGAGATCGGCCACAGTGCGACCGAGACACCCCATGGTGCTGAGAGTGGACCAGCCAAAGCCTGCTTTGGGATTGGGTACACGACCAATGGAGGGACGGAAGCCGACGATGTTGCAGAAGGCGGCAGGATTGCGGAGTGAGCCTCCGGCATCGGACCCGCTTGCGACCGGAACCATGCCGCAAGCCAATGCAACGGCAGCGCCACCGGACGATCCACCGCATGTTTTGCTGAGATCGTATGGATTGCGCGTTGCTCCGAAGACGGAATTGAACGTCTGCGAGCCTGCGCCGAATTCGGGCGTATTGGTTTTGCCCACGACAATTGCGCCGGCGCGCTGCATGCGTTGGACTACCAGATTGTCTTCATCAGGGATGAAGTCTTTGTAAATTGGTGAGCCGAAGGTAGTGCGGATGCCGCGCGTTTCTAACAGGTCCTTGTGTGCGACCGGCAGGCCATGAAGCGGGCCCAGTATATCGCCGTGTGCCTGCATTTCGTCTGCGCGGGCAGCGGCTTGCATGGCCTGATCGGCGACGAGGGTGACGATGGCATTGACGCGGGGATTGACCCGCTCGATCTGCTTGAGATGTTCGGAAACGGCTTCGCGCGCCGAGAGTTTTCTGCCGCGAATGAGCTTGGCCATTTCGACGGCACTGGTGAAACACAGCGGGGATAAATCGGGTTGGGCTTGAAGAGAGGCCATGGGCAATATGGAAGCGGATGCAGCCCCCGCAAGGACCTGACGGCGGGTGATTCTGCCTGTGCTCATATGCGTGACTCTAGCATCTGAGTGCAAATCGGTAAACGTGCATTTGAAGTGCGAGGCAGTGTGATTGCAGCGGAGGCCGCTGGCCTGTTGGTGACGCAAACGAAGTCGGGGTAGCGCTAGTCGGAGACCATGATCTCGCCGGGGAGGATGGGACGAGTGCGCGGCAGCACTCCCTGCCAGGCAGCCAGGCCCATGAACGCCAGCACGCAAACGTAGACAACTAGCCTGATAATGCTGGTTGTGGGCGATGTAGGCAATGCTTTCCAAACGATCATCAGGACTGTCTGCGCGATAGTAACAGCCCAGACGGAGCCGTAGAAGTAGCGGCGCTCTGTGCCCTCGCGCTTGGTGGAGGGACCGACGCGGGGCAGCTTTCCGAGCAATCCCAGCAACAGGATGACGGCGCAGATGGGCGAGTAAGCATAGCTGTAGATCTGCCTGAGGATCCACTGACCGGTGGTGACCGCGATGATGAGGCCAGCGAGATTGAGCAGCGCAAAGTTGATGACCGCGTTCCATGCAAACGTGTAGCAAATTTTGCGATAGAGCGGATTCGGCCGATCCTCGTCGAAGCGAAGGATGTACGGCCGGGGCTCGCAGCCGGGCAACTTGCCGAAATAGGCGGCGATGAAGACACCGATGAGCACAACGGAAAGCCAGGCGCCGTTCCACACAGAAAAGCCATGCGCGAAGAGACTGAAGGTAAGCGGACCGGGAGCGAGAAAGAAGACCCAAATCCAAATAGGTGTATGAAGTGATCTATAGAGGCGCGTGTTGCGCTGACGCATTTTTCGGGCGTCCGCATATTCAATCTTTCCGTTGTACCGCATGGGCGAGAGTTTCGCAGAGTCGCCACAGACGAGTCAATGGCGGATCAGGATCGTCAACGGGATCGTGAACCTATAATTGACGGGGGGCCGGAGATTTCAGATCGGCCAAGTTCGATATTTTGAGGGATTTATGGCTGCGCTTATCGAAGCGATTGATGTAAGACGCAAGATGTATTTTGAGCTTGAGAACACGCCTTACTACTGCATGGATGTTGAAGTATCGACGCCGACAGCACGCGGGGGCCAGACACTGGTGCGGCTGAAGATGCGGAATCTGCTGACGCGAGCCGTATTCGATAAAACCTTCAAGGCTGGAGAGAAGTTCAAAGAGCCGGACCTGGAAACGGTGGAGGCGTCGTACCTCTACAGCGATGCAGACGGATCGTACTTTCTGGATCAGACGAGCTTCGATACGTTGACGCTGACCAAGGCGATGATGGGCGATGCGCTGGAGTTCCTGGTAGAGGGCGCCATCATTCAACTGCAGAAGTTCAACGGGAATCCGATCGGCCTGGACTTACCGGAGAAGGTGGAGCTAACGGTGAGCTACACGGAGCCGGGTGCGCGCGGCGACACGAGCGGCACTGTGACCAAACTTGCGCGGCTTGAAACCGGACTGGAAATCAAGGCTCCGCTCTATATTGAGGTTGGCGAAAAAGTGAGGGTGTACACGGAGACAAAGGAGTTCGCGGGCCGAGCTTGAAGTGGATAGATGCGCAAAGAGCCCGACCCTTGCGGTGTCGGGCTCTTTTTTGTTCGCCTCAAGGTTGCGACTGACTTGAAGACTCAGTCGTGGAGGACGGGCCAGTCGTTCTCCCACGTGAGAGTCTTGATCCACTGATAGGGTGTTGCGCCACATTGAAGATTTTGCGCGTGAAAGACGATGAGATTGTCCTTACCATCCGCCGCTATATAGGCGCTACCTCCACCGGGTGCATTCCACGACGAATTGCCCTGCAGGAGGACGGTGCCGCCTCCCAAAAGCATTGGCGTGCCGCTTTCATCTAAGAATGGTCCATGTGCACTGGATGAGCGTCCAACGGCCTGCTTGTAGTTGTCCTGCGACGTGTGCTGTTCGCAGCAGTAATCGACCGAGACAAAGAGGTAGTAGTATTCGCCGTGATGCACGAGTGATGCGCCCTCGATCGGATTACCGGGAACACCGGGACGAGTGGCGAGATCGTAGCGCGTGGTGTTGGAAGTGGAGAGAAGACCGCTTGCCGGATCGATTTCGCGTTGCTTGATTCCTGACCAGTAGCTGCCGTATGTCAGCCATACTCTGCCATCTTCATCGACGAGAACATTGGGGTCCAGAGCGTTGAAGTCGTCGCCGGCATGAGAGGCGAGAACCGGGCCGCGATCAACCCAGCGATACGCACGATCACTCTGATCGAGTGTTGTGTTAGTGGCGAGCCCAATCACCGATTGCTGCGAGCCTATTTTGGAGGCTGAGTAATAGACGTGATACTCGCCGTTGAAGAAAGAAGCGTCTGGAGCCCACAGACCTGTACTGCCGGGAGCCGCGCTTGAAACCCAGGTTGGGATGGAACCCGGAAACACGCTGCCGCAGACTGTCCAATTCAACTTGTCTTGCGAACAGCGGATGGGCAGATGGGTGGACGAGCCTGAGCCGCCTACGTCCGTACTAAACGCATGCCAGGTTGAGCCCGCGCGAATAATGCTTGGATCAAGTACAGGCCAGGTGTTGCCCGTGAGCAAATAAAGCGCTAAGGGATCAGCAGCTTGCGACGCATACGAAAGCTTGCCGATGAGTGAGACCCCGCACGAGCAAACGGCGACAACACACACTACCAAGGAGCAAATGCAGGTACACCAGCGCTTCCAGAGCATACTGAGGACGGGCCCTTAGGGAAATTGCCCTCAGTATATGCGTAAAGAATCCAGGAAACTACAAGTTTTTTAATCTAGCCATTCCTCGAATTGGACCTGGAATCGCGGGCGCGGTCTTCCTGAAAGCAAGTTCAATTTCTCTCTTGACAGCTGATGGTCGAATGCCTACTATCGGACGATATTGAGGGTCGAACGTCTACCATGGCACAGAAAACGACACAGAGCGCGAGTCTCTTACAGGGAACTTTAGACATGTTAATTCTCCGCACACTTCTGTATGGTCCCGCGCATGGACACCAGATCGGCAAACATATTCAGCGAACTACGAACGACTTTTTGCAGATGCAGCATGGTTCGCTTTACCCTGCGCTTCACCGTCTTGAGGAGCGAGGCTGGGTGACTGCGAAGTGGGAAACCGCTCCCGATCGCAATCGCGAGTTCAAGTACTACCGGCTAACGGAAAAGGGCAGGAAGCAGCTTGTGATTGAGGAATCGCAGTGGAAACAGATGGCGGAAGCAGTCGCCCGAGTGATGTGGCCAACTGCCGAGGAGGGATAACATGAAGCGGCTGCGGACAAGCAAGCTTAATGCAGACCTCGAACGAGAGTTGCGCTCAGATTTGGAACTCGAAACGGAAGAACAGCAGGCGCTTGGCCTTTCTCCAGAAGGGGCCCGCCTGGCTGCCCTGCGGGCGCTCGGCAATCCAGCTTTGATTCGGGAGCAGGTTCACTCCGTGTGGTCCTGGAACTGGCTGGAATCTCTCCTGCGCGACCTTCGCTACTGCATGCGATCACTGCGCAAGTCGCCAGGATTCACCGTGACTGCGATTGCGGTGATGGCGCTTGGCATCGGCTCTAACGTTGCGTTGTTCACCGTGATCCGTTCTGTACTGCTGAATCCCCTTCCCTATCGCGAACCAGAAAAGTTGGTTGCGCTGTACAGCTACATGGCGAACAAGGACCGCAATCACTTCGCGCCGATCGACGCTGGTAGCTTTTTCGTATGGCAGCAGGCAGCGAGCAACGCGGCTCAGATGGCCCTGGTCTCTCCGTATCAGAGCTACAACGTTTCTGCGGAGGGCGGGCAGCTTCCTGAAAAAGTAGATGCTGCCTTAATCTCTGCAAATTTCTTTGCGACGCTCGGAGTGGAGCCGTACCTCGGCCGCAGCTTTACTGCGTCGGACGACAGTAAGGAGGCCGACGCTGCGGCAATCATTTCTTATTCCTTTTGGCAGCGCCGTTACGGTGGCGATCCGAATGTGATTGGGCGCAAGATCTGGCTCGATGCCAGGCCTTTCACTGTTGTTGGAGTGATGCCAAAGGAGTTTGTCTTCTTTGGTCCATTTTCTTCCGGCAAGATTGGTATCTGGACACCGGCCAGCCATGAGTTTCCTAAATGGCTGATGACGACGTTCGAGGATCACGAGTTTGTGGGTGTTGCGCGCCTTGCGCCGGGCGTGACGCTTCAGCAATTAATTAGCCGGCTGGACGCCGTGCAGGCCCATATCAAAGCGGAACATCCTCAACCCGCTGTTCGCGATGCCACCAGCGGCCGATCCCTGCTCGATGATGCGGTTCAAGAATACAAGACACCGATCTACGTTCTGTTTGCCGCTACTGGATGCGTACTGCTGATTGCATGCCTCAATATAGCTAGCCTGCTTGTGGCACGAACGGCCGCGCGGCGTAGAGAACTGGCTATTCGCACTGCGCTGGGCGGGGGACGCATGCGCCTGATGCGCGAGCGATTTATTGAAAGCCTTGCACTCAGCGCGGGCGGCGGAATAGTTGGTTTAGCACTGGCTGCAGCGTCGCTGCGATGGCTCCAGCATGCGCGCCCCGATTTACGACGTATCGAAGACATCCACCTCGATTGGATTGCGTTTGTTTTTACGATTTCTGCGGTGTTGCTCTGCGCGATATTTGCAGGAGGTCTTTCCGCTCTCAATATCGATGGCCGCAGGATTTTAAGTGCTCTTCAAGAATCATCTCGCTCGCCAAGTGGAAGGCGTGTCCGTTCGGGTACACGCCGAGCTCTGCTGGTACTCGAGGTGAGCCTTACGGTGGTTCTGCTCGTTGGCGCAGGGCTGCTGATCAAAAGCTACAGCCACCTGCGATCCATCGATATTGGTATTCCTGTCGACCACACGCTCGTTATGCACATTGGACTACCAGAGGCGCGCTATAAGACGGCGCCCGAGAAGGCGGCCTTTCTTGAACAACTCATCGCGCGCGTTCGTTCGATCCCGGGTGTGGAATCGGCTGGCTTGGTGAGCAGCGCACCAGCGCAGGGATGGGGAGGTGATCGCTTGATGAGTGTCGTAGAACATCCTCCGCTACCGAATGGCGCTCAGATTGACATGATGGTGCGAGGTGCTGACCCGGGATATTTCCAAGCTGTTCAACTGCCGATTTTGGGCGGTCGCACGTTTGCCTCTGACGAAAAGCTCAATAAGGATCACGTTGCACTGATCAGTCAGGAAGCAGCCAAGGTCTTCTTTCCTGGGGAGGACCCAATTGGCAAACATCTGAAAGTGAATCTCAGTGGCGAGGTTTACCAGATTATCGGCGTGGTCGGCGATACACGTTATCGACTGTCTGAAACGGTCAAACCGATGATGTATATGCCGATTTTGGGCAATGGGTATACAAATACGGCGATTGTTCTGAGATCGACGCAGGATGTCAACACGCTTGCCATGCCGGTTGAAAAAGTAATCGGACAACTTGATCGTGATCTTCCAGTTTCCGAAGTGATGACGATGCAGGAGACGCTGGAGCGTTCCGCGCTGAGTTCGCAGTTTGATTCTTACATTGTGCTTGGCTTCGCAGTGATTGCGTTGATCTTGGCTGCGGTGGGGCTTTACGGCATCCTCGCCTATCTCGTTGCGCAACAGACTAGCGAAATAGGTATTCGACTTGCTCTCGGAGCACGGAGAGCGCAGGTGCTGCGGAAGATTCTGTATGACGGGATTCGACCGGCTGTGGTTGGTCTGGGCGCGGGGCTGTTGATCAGCGCGGGACTCGCGCGCCTGATGCGGTCGATACTGTACGAAACTCAACCACTCGATCCTGCTGTCTTTTTCGCGGTTGCAGTAGTCCTGCTGGCGGTGTCTGCAGGCGCGTGTTTTGCTCCGGCATGGCGCGCAGCGCGCCTCGATCCAATGCAGGCCTTGCGGACCGAATAGTTCGACAAAAAGCCCAACCTTTGCAGGTTGGGCTTTTGTCGGAAAGATCGAAAAATCTAAGGCAGTGCGAAGGCGTACACCTTGTTGTCTGGTGAGCCTCCGCTGCGAGCATACCCAGAGCCCCAGTAGAGAACGCCGTGCGAGATGGCAGGGCCGTCGATTACTGTGCCGCCAGATTGGAAGCTCCAGAGGATCTTCCCTGTTGCTGCATCGATTGCATACATATGACCGTCCATTGCGCCCGAGTACAGGACACCGTTTGCAACACTGACCGCGCTCATGTTGAAAGAATCACCCTGGGCAGGATCGGGAGTCTGCCAGAGGATCTGGCCGGTCGTGGCGTCGAGTGCATTCCATGCGCTGCCCGTGATGGTTTGCCTGTTGGCCAATGGGTAGTTGAAATGCTCATTGTTGGTGAGCGTGCCGTAAGCACGCTTTCCGTCAGTTGCGGTTCCCCAGAGGATTCCTCCGAGATTTCCGCCCGGGCCCATCTGGGTGGCCCATGCGATGGATCCGTCACTGGTGTTGAGCGCCCAATACATACCACTCTTCTGACCGAACCCGACCAGGTTGCCCATTAGATTGCCACCGGATCCGCCGAAGTCGAAGTTCGGTCCCGGAGGTGAAGGGCAGGCGGACGGATTGCCCGGTTGTGCGCAAGCAACGGTCCAAGTATCCCAACCGGAAAGTTTGTGGCCCCACTGAATTGCGCCACTCTGCAGGTTGATAGACAGAACCGAATTGAAATAATCGTTGGGCGCGGTGCAGCTTGACGATTGAGGATCGTTGGTCTGGCATGCTTCGACATCTGCAGGCGCGGTGTAATTATTACCGGTTCCGACATAAAGTGATCCCTTTGCAGGATCGATCACCGGAGGCTGCCAGATTCCACCACCGCTGTATTGGTCGGTTGCGCCGCCGTTATCAGGGACCGTGTAGGTCTTCCACAGAATCTGACCGGTTTTTGCATCAACCGCTACCATGCTTCCGCGGAAGCTGCAGCAAGGGTACTCGGGCTTGGTTGCATATTCTTCCTCGGCAGAAGAAACCCCCTGGTACACCACTCCGTTGTAAACAACGGCGGAGCCGGTAATGATGGCGGCAGGATGCGAATCGATCTGCGTGACCCAGAGTAGATTGCCGGTCTTTCGGTCAACAGCCATAAGCCGGGCTCCCTGGTGTGGGCCCGCTTCGCTGAGGTCATCCCCAAGAATCAACTCGCTGCCGTAAATAGCGGGACTGGTGCGGGAAAGATCGTTTGGGATTCCCGTGTAGGACGATATCTTGGTTTGCCAATCCACGGTGCCGGAGTTGGCTTTCACCGCATAAAGATTGCCTGCCCAATCGGGGAAATATACGTCTGGATTGGAGACGGTGGGAGTGGCACTCACGCTTGCGTTTGTGGTGAAGGACCACTTCACCGTCAACGTATTTGCATTGGAAGCATTGATGTTGGATTCCTGGGGTTGGTTCCGGCTGTTGCCGAGGTCCTGGCCAGCAAACGTCCAATCACCATTTTCCGGGATGTTGCCAGTATTAGAACTACCAGCCTTACCAGAATTGCCGCCTTTAGCAGAACCCGACACGGGTGCCATGTTAGTGGTTTGGGCTGCGCCGCTTATGGCTAATGCCAGGAATACCAAGGCAGGAGTAAGCAGTTGTCGATGTATAAGCAGTTGTCGATGTAGTGGAGGGATTGTTCGTGATACCGAATGTTTACATTGGCGAAACATGGAAGCCTCGATTGGGGAATAAGTTTATCTAAATCAATTTTTCTTTCGATTGCCTCAGGCTCTCGTTCGAATTTCTCTGAACAGGCAGTGCCGATTATTCAAATCCTTCGAATCGCGGTAAATGAACGCAGTACTGCTGGGTCCCGAGTTCCCAGAGGATCCAAATCCAGTCTTTGTCGCTGATCGGCTCGAAGAGATTGCGAATATCCGCTGGGCTATGAGATGGGCCATGGCAGTGAAGAGTTGTTCGCCCCCCTATGCGATTTGCACCTTGCCGTGTGTTATCGCACGGCACGTCGCGGCTAGGTAAAAGTAGTACTAGAAGAGAAGAATAGAAGGAGGCGGAAATTATAAAAATGGACCATGTGCAACAGCGCCCGCGACAGCATTGCCAATGTTTCAACCAAGTTAACGAGCGCGCTCCAAAACGTGCTTAAGGTCCGAGTGGAACCGCTATACTGACGAGCATGCGTAAGCTTGCTTTCTGCACGTTCTGCGTTTGCATCTTTTCTGCTGTGGCGTTTGCGGCAGATCGCGATGCGGTCTCCTATGTCAATCCACTAATCGGAACTCAGAAGAGCGCAATCGGGTACGGCGCAACAATGCCGTTCGTGACACCACCATTTGGCATGACCGATTGGGCGCCGCAGAGCCGGCAGAACAAGATCAGCATCACCTCTTACAACTACGATGATCCGACGATTTCCGGCTTCATCGGCACCCACCAGCCCGCCATCTGGATGGGAGACTACGGTTATGTGACGATCATGCCGGAAACCGGCGAACTGCACACCACACCTGACACTCGCAAACTGCCGTACAAGCACGCCAACGAAACGGCTTCGCCGGACTATTACGCAGTGACCCTTGGGAGCGGCGGCGGCAACGACATTCGCGTGGAGATGACAGCGAGCGAGAGGTGCGCGATGTTCAGATTTCGCTTTCCAAAGGACGGCGTGTCACGCGTGCTGGTTGAGACATCCCGACCCGGTATACCGGGTTCCGCCGCGATCGATGCGCAATCCCATGAGATCACCGGATACAACCCGCATCGCATGGACGCGCACCTGGGGCCTTTCAAACTATCCAATTTCAAGGGGTATTTCGTTCTCCAGTTTCGGCAGACTCCACGTAACGAAAAGACCTATGGCATGGCGAATGAGGGATCGGAATCGAGCCGTGGGGCCTATGCGGAGTTCAATCCGGGCGAAACGGTTGAGGTTCGTGTCGGCACTTCGTTTCTCAGCATCGACCAGGCGCGCGCCAATCTCAAGAACGAGATGCCGTCGTGGGATTTCGATTCTATAAGGCAACGGCTGCGCAAATTGTGGAACGAAAAGCTGAGCCGGATGCAGGTGGAAGGCACAACGGACGAAGAGAAGACGCGGCTCTACACCGCGCTATACCACGCTCTGTTGTATCCTCGAGTCTTCTCAGAAGGCGGCCGCTACTATAGCGCCTTCGACGATCGCATCCATGAAGGTGAAAGCTACACTGCATATTCGATTTGGGACACATTTCGCGCAGAAAACAGCCTCCTAACCTTGCTTGCACCCGAGCGTATCGACGGAATGATTACGGCTTTGCTGCAGAACTATAAAGAAGGCGGGTGGATGCCGAAGTGGCCCAACCCCAGCTATACGAATATTATGATCGGAACTCATGCAGATTCCCTCGTGAGTGAGGCAGTTCGAAAAGGGTTTCATGGCTTCGATCGCGATCTGGCATGGCAGGCGGTATATAAAGATGCGATGACGCCGCCGGATGGAGACACGACGAGACGATGGCTTGATCGCGAGGAGCACACTCCCTATGAGGCTCGGGCAGGTCTGACGTATTACAAGGAGTTCGGCTTTATCCCGACGGACAAAACCGACGAAGCTTCCTCACGGACGCTTGAAGACAGTTACGATGACTGGTGCGTGGCACAGATCGCAAAGGCCTTGGGGCGCGAAAAGGACTACAAGTCTTTTCTGCATCGGTCGTTGAATGATCGCAATCTTTACAATCCAGCCATTGGCCTGATGAACGGCAAGACTTCTGATGGCAAGTGGGCGCCACCTGGGGGCGAGCAAGACACGCCAGCCAACCGGGCGTTGTCCGGCTGGACTGAAGGTGACGCCTGGGTATACACATGGTCGCCCCTTCACGATCAGGCAGGTTTGCTGCAGTTGATGGGCGGCGCTGAAGCGTATTCCGCAAAACTCGACTTGCATTTCAGCGGCGGTCACAATGTGCACCGGAACGAGCCGAGCCATCATTACGGCTACCTCTACGATTTCGGAGGTCAGCCGTGGAAGACCCAGGCTAAGGTTCGCGAGATTGCCGCCAAGGAGTACGGATATGATGCCGGTGGTCTGGATGGGGATGATGATTGCGGGCAGATGTCGGCATGGCTTCTCTTTACGGCGATGGGCTTTTACCCGGTTAACCCGGCCAGCGGCGATTACATGATTGGAAGCCCGCTCTATCCATCAATTTCGTTGAAACTGGGCAATGGAAAAACCTTTCGCGTAGAAGCCGAGAACAATTCAGCCACAAACATCTACATACAGTCTGCAACTATCGACAACAAGCCGCTCGATGTTCCGGTAATCACATGGGAGCAGATTCAATATGGAGCGACGTTGCACTTTGTCATGGGGCCGAAACCATCGCAATGGGGAAGCAAATGGCGGCCCACGCCAATCACCGATTGATGTCGAAGGTTTACGGCTGTTGCTTCTTGCATCCGCAGGATTCGCGGAGAATCAGCGTGACGGGGAGAACAGTCCGGAGTTTGGGCCCCTTGAACTCGCCATTGATTCTCTGCAGAAGCAGTCTTGCCGATATGCTCCCCAGTTCCGTCGCCGGCTGGCGAACTGTTGAGATTGGCGGGCTAATCAAGGTGTAGAAATCAATGTCGTCGAAGGCTACGAGCGCCACCTCTTTCCCAATTTCGATGTTCAATTCTTTAAGGGCTTCGATAACCCATATCGTTGACGCGTTATTGGCGGTGAAAAGCGCGTCAGGGCGATCGCTGGACGAGAACAACTTCGAAAGCGCGGCTCTGGCAGATGCCTGGCTCGATAACTGAACTTCCTTCGTTGGGCGCAGTTTCGCTCGTTGCATCGACTCCTTGTAGCCGGCGATTCGTTCTTTAATGGTCAAGAGATGGGCATTGGCAGCGAAACAAATGATCCGCTTTTTTCCATGTTCAATGAGATGCTCCACCGCCATTCTTGCTCCAGCTTTGTTTTCAACGCCTACAGAATCCGTTTTTGCCACTTCGATGGGCCGATCGATGGTGACGATGGGAAGTGATCCCTCTGCCAGTCCTTTCAAATAGTTGTTGCGAGGCTGCACGGGAACCAGCAATAAACCGTCGACTGGCTGATGGGTCATCATTTCCACTTGTGCAGCTTCAATTCCGGTATCTTCGTTCGACGCTGCCAACCAGACCAGGTAACCGTTTTCTCGAGCAGTCTCTTGTACGGCGTGGATGACAACCGAGAAGAACGTATCCGCAATATCGGGAACAATAAGACCGATCGACCGAGATAACTGGCCGGTAAGCATCCGCGCTGCATGGTTTGGGCGGTAGTCGAGTTTGCGAATCGCAGCTCGCACTTTCTTTGCGGTTGCTTCAGAGACATAGGGATGTCCATTGATGGTCCGCGAAACGGTCATCGGCCCAACACCTGCCGCACGTGCGACGTCCTGGAGGGTAGCCCGTTTTTTTTGGGGGGGGGTGGGAGCTCCTCGCGCTCTATCTGATTGCCTTATCATATAGTTCGCGATTTGCCCCCCGAGATTCTCTGTAAATTTACCATAATCTACAGTTGACAATGTATTGTAAGTCTGTGTAGATAGATCAAGCGCTATGATAGCGCAACCATAAAGATCTTCTCGAACCCAGCTCACTTTGGAGGTCGAAGTGAAAATCCTCAAGTTCAGTATCCTGCTACTCTTTGTCGCGTTCTTTACGTTAGCGCTTACGAAGACAGCTTCCGCTCAATCCGACACCTCGTCACTTTCCGGCACCGTTTCAGATACATCGGGCGCGGTGCTTCCAAATGCCAAGATCGTTGTTCGCAACGAAGCAACCCACATCGAACGCACAACTTCCAGCAACGAAAGCGGCAACTTCAATATCACGAATCTTGAAGCTGGCAATTACAGCATTCGCGTGGAAGCGCCGAACTTCGAAACCAAGACTTTGGGAAATGTGAAAGTCGATCCCAGCATCGGACGCAGGGTCGACATCACCATGAAGATCGGCGATACAAAAACCGAAGTCACAGTTGAGGCGGGCGCCAATACGATTCAGACGGAAAGCGCTTCGGTGGGCCAGCTCGTGACGCAGGAACAGGTCAAGAACATACAGCTCAACGGACGCAACCCTCTTTATCTCGCGCAGATGGAACCGGGCGTTGTGCGCAGCAACTCGATGGCAGCACTCGGCTTTGGGCTTGATAACCCTCTCAACGTGAATGGCGCACGTAGCCAGGAGAGCCTGCAGACATTTGACGGCGCGCCCATGGTACGCACGCGCTCAAATGGCACCAGCGTAGGAGTCGCGGATGTGGACTCCACTTCACAGGTGCAGGTTCTCACCACCGGTTATCCGGCAGAGTATGGCCGTACTTCAGGCGGCCAGATTCGGCTGGTGCCCAAGAGCGGATCGACTCAATTTCACGGCAGCGCTTTTGAGTACATTCGTAATAATGCGTTCAATGCCAACACATGGCAACGGAATGCCTCGGGCTTGGCTCGACAGGCTTTCCGTTACAACCAGTTTGGCTGGAACCTCAACGGGCCGTTTTTCTTTCCCGGCCACTTCAATGCAGATCGCAGAAAGCTTTTCTTTCTGCTCGGGCAGGAGTGGGTGAAGTACAACCACGATGACACTACATCCGCCAGCCTTAAAGTGCCTACGCTCCTGATGCGCACCGGAAACTTCAGTGAATTGCTCGGTCCAAACATTTTCTATAAGAGCCCCGTGCAGCTCGTGAGCCCCACTACCGGCCTGCCCTATACCGGAAACATCATCCCCGCCGGCGAACTGAGCCCGAACGGCATCGGCCTGCTTAACGCATATCCCAAACCAAATCTGACGACCAGTCCTAGCAGCAACTGGATCGACTCTGCTCTTTATACGGAGAGGCAGCGGAAAGATAGCATTGTGATCGATTTCGTTCCGGCCGATGCTCACCATCTCCGCTTCAGTCTCCTGAACTACAACTACGACGATTACGAGCCACACTTTGGCAACTTCAATACCAACCCTCGCATCTTTCATCGGCCCAATCAGGTTGCCGTTTTCCACTACACCTGGACCATTAACCCAACTACGGTTAACGATGCCTATGTCTCGGGCGCAGCGGACCACGTTGATATCAACATCGACACATCTTCCGGACTTTACGATCGCACGAAATACGGCATCAACTATCCGTACCTTTACGGATCAGCCTCCAAAGTGGTGCCCAACAAGATCCCCACGATTCAGCTTGCTAGTTTCGGTACGCTAGACGGTGGTCCTTACCCATCGCGTTCCGGTGGAATGGTTTACGATGTCGGTGACACACTTACCAAGGTCTGGGGCAATCACACACTCAAGTTCGGTGGACTATGGGAGTACGCCGGTGAGAATAACTACGATCAGATCAGCGTCGACAACACACGCCCCGGCACCACAAACAATCAGAATGGCTTGTTTACGTTTACCGATACACGCGGTGGCGGTGCCACATCGAAAGCGGCTGTAGCAAACGCGGCCCTCGGCTTGTTCGACACATACGGCGAAATCGGCACGCGTTCCTACACGCCGTTCCGTGGCAATATGTTCGAGATGTTTGGGCAAGACCAGTGGCGCCTCGCTCCAAAGCTTGTGCTGGAATATGGCGTTCGTTACAGCATCATGATGCCGTACCACTCGCTCTGGGGTAACCAGGCGTTCTTCAGCGAGAAAGACTACAGCCCGACCATTGCTCCCACCGTCAGCCCCTCTACCGGTTTCATCTCAGGGGGAGATCCTTATGATGGCATTGTGATTCCAGGTAGCGGCTTTCCCAGCGCAGCCAAGGGACACGTTCCCGACGCCATCCTCAACGGTGGCTTCCAGCGCCTTTTCCGCGGTTACGACAGCGGCTATTCTCCTACCGTTTACAGCGATATCCAGCCACGCCTCGGTTTCGCATGGCAGCTCGATGCTGCAACCGTTTTGCGTGCCGGAGCAGGGCGATATGTACAACGACTTGGTATCAGCGACACCGTACACGTGGGAGGCAATCCTCCGTTCCAGCCCGCATCTACTGTCACCCGAGGCAGTGTTGATAACCCCGGAGGCATCGGCGTAAATGCGACGCCATTCGCTCTCACTTCCCATCGATATACCTACCCAAGCCCCGAGGCATGGGCATGGAATCTGACTGTGGAACACGAGTTTTCGAACGTGGGAATATTCACGCTGAGCTATGTTGGGCGTCGTGGATACCACCTCGAGCAATTGGCAAATGTAAACCAGCTTAGGCCAGGCACTGTGCAGGCAAATCCCTCCGGCACCAACCCGGACTCACTTCGCCCGTACAGAGGGTTCTCAACGATCATCGAAGCGCAGAACACCGGGGGATCGTTTTTCCATGCGATGGAGGCGAACCTGAAACGCCGCCTGACCAAAGGCTTCCTCTTTGGCGTTGCTTACACCTGGTCCAAGAGCCTCGATTATGGCTCCTCAAATGGCACTGTCATTACGAACGCGTATGACAACAGCATCATGTACGGTCCAAGCGACTTCGACACTCGCCACGTGCTGGTGACGAACTATGTCTGGGATATCCCGTACGGGACACATTCCGACAACCGGTTCGTTCGTAGCACGCTCGGCAACTGGCAGTTCTCCGGAACCATTCAGGCTCAATCCGGACGCCCCCCTTCAGGAGCTGTTTCGCGAAACCTCGATCAGGCTGGAGTCGGCCCCGGATCGGGCAATCAATACTACGTGCACACGCGCTCGCCAAACTTGCCGCACCAGTTCGGCAGTACCGGCACGTATTTTGAGACTGCCGTCTTTCAACCGGCCGCTGTCGGCACCTTCGCTGGCCGTGACTCCCGCAACATCATACGCGGACCCGGATTCCAGAGCTTCAACGCCGCAATGCAGAAACGCTTCCAGGTTATCCCCGGGCATGAGAACCATGCCTTGGTCTTTAAGGCGGAGGCTTTCAATTACACCAATCATCCGAACTGGGACAATCCCGACGTGAACCCAACCAGCAGCACGTTTGGAAAAGTTACCAGTAAGGGGACCACCTACGCATCTGATCGCCAATTTCAATTCAGTCTGCGATACGAGTTCTAGTCTAGTGTCGCGGCTCTGAATAGCTTTTGGGTCGGCAGCGCAGTTTCGAACTCCTGTTCTGAACAATCGAGACCCGGCAAAGCTTGAACATGCCGGGTCTTTTCACCCT
>Ga0207657_10000520_pt1 | contig 40705 bp, 36 predicted proteins | sample KBSC33metaG_FD_184316 | JGI IMG/M metagenome (GOLD analysis project Ga0207657, IMG submission 184316) | Corn rhizosphere microbial communities from Kellogg Biological Station, Michigan, USA - KBS C3-3 metaG (SPAdes) (version 2) | ecosystem: Host-associated > Plants > Roots > Rhizosphere > Soil ... | reverse complement strand
GCCGGCCGCGCGCACGTCATGAAGGAAGTTGCGCCCGACGCCGATGCCGCGTACAAGGCCGCGAACGTCGACGCCACCGAACGGCTCGCCCTCGCCGCGGTGGCCGCGGGCGTGCACCGATTCGTGTTCGCGAGCACCGTCAAGGTGAACGGCGAGTCGACGCTGCCGGGCCGGCCATTGAAGCCAGGCGATCCGGCGGCGCCACGCGACGCTTATGCGCGGAGCAAGCTCGCGGCCGAACGCATGCTCGCGCAGGTCGCAAGCGGCACGTCGATGACGGTGACGAATCTGCGCCTGCCGCTCGTTTACGGGCGCGGCGCACGCGGCAACTTCCGCCGGCTGGTCGACGCCGTCGCGGCGCGGCGCGTGCTGCCGCTCGGTGCGATCGACAATCGGCGCTCGCTCGTCGCCCTCGACAACCTGCTGCATGCGATCGACGCGGTGCTCGATGCGCCGTCGCCGGTGGCCGGCACGCATTTCGTCGCCGACGCGAACGCCATCTCGACACCGGCGCTCGTGCGCGCGATCGCCGCGGCACTGGGCGTCGCGCCACGGCTCGTTCCGGTGCCGGTGCCCGCGCTGCGCCTCGCCGGCGCATTGTGCCGACGCGCTGATGCGGTTGCGCGCCTCACCGAATCGCTCGAAGTCGACACCGGGTCGCTGTCGCGTGCAACGAGCTGGCGGCCGCGGCCGGTGTCGATCGATGCGGCGAGCGTCGGGGCAGCCGGGTCGGAAGCATGAGCGCATATGCGGGCGCCTTATAATTGGCGCCTATCGCAAACGGACCGGCGACCATCGAAACCTCCCCACAGAAGCAGGCGCGCGCAGGCGGCCGGCGCGCCGACGAACTGCGCGCCGTGCGCATCACGCGGCATTTCACAAAACACGCCGAAGGCTCGGTGCTCATCGAAGCTGGACAGACGCGCGTGCTGTGCACGGCGAGCGTCGAGGAAGGCGTGCCGCTGTTCCTGAAGGGCAAGGGGCAGGGCTGGCTCACCGCCGAGTACGGGATGCTTCCGCGCGCGACGAATACGCGCACGCGGCGCGAGGCGGCCGAGGGCCGGCAGTCGGGACGGACGCAGGAAATCCAGCGCCTGATCGGGCGGTCGCTGCGCGCCGTCGTCGACCTCGCGGCGCTCGGCGAGCGCACGATACGCGTCGACTGCGACGTGCTGCAGGCGGACGGCGGAACGCGCTGCGCGTCGATCACCGGCGCGTATGTCGCGCTGGCCGATGCGATCGCCTGGTGCCGTACGCGCCGCGCACTTGCGGGCGAACCGCTGCGCGACCGCGTTGCCGCGGTTTCGGTCGGCGTCGTCGCCGGCACGCCGCTGCTCGATCTCGATTACGCCGAGGATTCGGGCTGCGACACCGACATGAACGTCGTGATGACCGGTGCCGGCGGCTTCGTCGAGGTGCAGGGCACCGCCGAGCGCGAGCCGTTCTCGCGCGAGCAGTTCGACGCGTTGCTGACGCTTGCGCAGCGGGGCATCGCGCGCCTGCACGCTGCGCAGCGCGAGGCGCTTTCCGCATGATCGAGCGGCTGGTGCTGGCATCGGGCAACGAGGGCAAGCTGCGCGAATTCCGCCGCCTGCTCGAGCCGCTCGGAGTCGCGTTGATCGCGCAGGCGGAACTCGGCATCGTGCCCGCCGACGAACCGCACGTGACGTTCATCGAGAATGCGCTTGCGAAGGCGCGCCATGCGAGCGCCCAAAGCGGGCTGCCGGCGCTGGCCGATGATTCCGGCGTATGCGTCGAAGCGCTCGGCGGCGCACCCGGCGTGCGCAGCGCGCGCTACGCGGGCGAGCCCGTTTCCGACGCGCGCAACAACGCCGCGCTGGTTGCCGCACTGCGGGGCATCGCCGATCGCCGTGCGCATTACTATTGCGTGCTGGTGCTCGTCCGCCATGCCGACGATCCGCAGCCGATCCTCGCCGAGGGAATATGGCACGGCACCATCGTCGATACGCCGCGCGGGAGCGGCGGATTCGGCTACGACCCGCATTTCCAGGACGCGATCACCGGCAGGACGGGCGCCGAACTGCCGCTTCAGCGCAAGAACGCGCTGTCGCATCGCGGCAAGGCGATGCGCCGGCTGATCGCGCGGCTCGAGATGCTGCAACGCGATGGGGGCTGACGCAGCGACGCTCGGAACCATCCCCGCGGATTCACTGCGCGGTCCGCGGTTCGCGGCGCTGCCGCCGCTCGCGCTCTACGTGCATATGCCGTGGTGCGTGCGCAAATGCCCGTACTGCGATTTCAATTCGCACGAGTGGCGGCCGGATGAGAAGGTGCCCGGCGCACGCGACGCCTTGCCCGAGGACGCGTATGTCGACGCGCTGATCGCCGACCTCGAATCGGCGCTGCCGTCGGTCTGGGGACGCACGATCGGCAGCATTTTCATCGGCGGCGGAACACCGAGCCTGTTTTCTGCCGCATCGATCGAGCGGCTGCTGTCCGCGCTGCGCGCGCGGCTGCCGTTGCTGCCCGACGCCGAGATCACGCTGGAAGCCAATCCCGGGACGTTCGAGCGCGAGAAATTCGCCGGCTACTTCGCGGCCGGCATCAACCGCCTGTCGCTCGGCGTGCAGAGCTTCGACGATCGTTTCCTGCGCGCGCTCGGACGAGTTCATGGTGCCGACGAAGCACGGCGCGCCGCCGAATCGGCGCTGATGATCTTCGGCAACGTCAATCTGGACCTGATGTTCGCGCTGCCGAACCAGACGCCGGACGATGCTCGACGCGATGTCGCGGCGGCGCTGTCGTTCGCCCCGTCGCACCTGTCGTTCTATCATCTGACGCTCGAGCCGAACACGCTTTTCCACCGGCATCCGCCGCCGCTGCCCGACGACGACGCAGCGGCCGATATCGAGGACGCCGTGCTCGATATGCTGGCCCACGCCGGCTACGCGCACTACGAGACGTCGGCGCATGCCAGGCCGGGATTCGTTTGCCGGCACAACGTCAACTACTGGCGCTTCGGCGATTACCTCGGCATCGGCGCTGGTGCGCATTCGAAGCTTTCGTTTCCCGATCGCGTCGTGCGGCAACTGCGCTGGAAGCAGCCGGGGCAGTATCTCGAGGCGGTTGCGCGCGGCACGCCGATCCAGGAAGCGCACGACGTTTCGCGGCGCGACCTGCCGTTCGAATTCATGCTGAACGCGCTGCGGCTCACCGACGGCGTGCCGACGCCGATGTTCGCCGAACGCACCGGGCTGCCGTTGTCTGCCGCGGCGCAACCGATCGCCGAGGCGACGCGACGCGGATTGCTCGAGCCCGATCCCGCCGTGCTGAAGCCGACGCCGCGCGGGCGGCGCTTCCTGAACGACCTGCAGCAGTTGTTTCTGCCGTGAAGCGCGCCCACCGCGCCGCGACCGCACGATGACGCTGTCCCGCCGCGACCTCGAGGAAGGCCGCATGCGCGAGGTGTATGTCGAGGCGCTCGCCGAAGGTCACGCGCTGACCGACGAGCAGCTGTCGGCGTCGCTCACCGCAACGTTGCATGCGAAGCCCAAGGGCGCCGGCTGGTGGGTGTTCGCCTACGGGTCGCTCTTGTGGAATCCGATTTTCCCGTTCGCCGAGGCGCGCCGCGCATCGGTGCACGGGCTGCATCGCCGCTTCTGCCTGTGGTCGCTCGCGTCGCGCGGCCGGCCGAGTGCGCCGGGCCTCGTGCTCGGGCTCGACCACGGCGGCTCGTGCCGCGGCGTCGTGTATCGGCTGCCGTCGCCGTGCGCGATCGACGAGCTGCATCTGCTGTGGCGCCGCGAGATGGTCACGGGCGCCTACGCGCCGCGCTGGCTGCACGCCGATTGCGAGGGGCGCCCGATCGTGGCGCTCGGCTTCGTCGTCAAGCGCGACCATGCGCAGTACGCGGGTCATCTGACGATCGAGGCGCAGGCGGACGTGATCGCGCACGCGTGCGGCGCATTCGGGACGTCGGCCGATTATCTCGAGCGCACGCGCGTGTCGCTCGCGACGCACGGTGTCGTCGATCTGTACCTGGAGCGGCTCGCGGGGCGCGTCGCCGCGAAGACGTGCGCCTAGAGCGCGATGTGCCTTCCGCCGTCGACGTTGATCGTTTCGCCGGTGACGTACGGCGCTTCGGCGAGCAGGTAATGCACGGCCTTGGCGACGTCGTCGGGCGAGCCTTCGCGGCGCAGCGGCGTATGCGAAATGATGCGCTGGCGCGCGAGCTCGTCGAACACTTCCTCGTCGGGCCACAGGATGGGTCCGGGCGCGACGGCATTCACGCGTACCTCGGGCGCGAGCTCGCGCGCCAGCGATCGCGTGAGCCCGACCAGCCCTGCCTTCGCCACCGAGTAGACGACGTAGCTCTTGAGCGGCCGCTCGGCGTGGATGTCGGTGATATTGACGATCGCGCCCTGCGCCTTCTTCAGCGCCGGTGCGGCGGCCTGCGCGAGGAACAGCGGCGCCTGCAGATTGGTCCCGACGAGATTGTTCCAGTCGTCGACGCCGATGTCGCCGATCGCCGTCTGATAGAACGTCGATGCGTTGTTGACAAGCGCATCGAGCCGGCCGAACGTCTGCACCGTCTGCTCGACGAGCGACGGCAGCTTGGCGACGTCGAGAAGGTCGGCCTGGATCAGCGCGACCGAATGCGGCCGCACATGGTTGAGCTCGGCCTGCAGCAGGCGCGCCTCGCCCGCCGACGCGCGAAAATGCAGCATGATCGACGCGCCCGCCCGGTGCAGCCGCCTGCAGATGGTGGCACCGACCCGCTTCGCGCCTCCGGTGATCAGTACGATCCTGCCTTCCACGCAAAGCCTTGCGGGTCGATGAGACGGGGCAATCTAGCACAGTTTTCAAAGGCTCAGCGCCGTTGAAACCCTCGCTGCCGATCCCCGGCGCCGACGCACGCGCGCACAGCGCGCGCGTTCTCGCCTGCGTGCGCGACGAGATCGGCCGCGCCGGTGGATTCATCCCGTTCTCGCGCTACATGGAGCTCGTGCTCTATGCGCCCGGGCTCGGCTATTACGTCGCCGGTGCGCGCAAGTTCGGCGAGGCGGGCGATTTCGTCACCGGTCCCGAGCTGACCCCGCTTTACGGCGCGGCGATCGCACGCCAGCTGGCGCCGGTCCTCGCGACGACGGGCGCGCGCGACATCGTGGAATTGGGCGCCGGCAGCGGCGCACTCGCCGCGTCGTTGCTGGATGCGCTCGCGCTGCACGATGCCGCGCCGTCGCGCTACCTGATTCTCGAAGTGAGCCCGCAGCTTCGCGCGACGCAACGCTCGACGATTGCGAAGCGCACGGGCACCGCGCTTGCGCGCGTCGAATGGATCGACCGCCTTCCCGCGGTGATCGACGGGGTCGTCGTGATGAACGAGGTACTCGACGCAATTGCGCCGCGGCTCGTCGCGCGCCGAGGCGGCGCGTGGTTCGAGCGCGGCGTGACGGTTGCCGACGGCGCGCTCGCGTGGGACGAACGCCCGCTCGACGACGCGCGGCTCGAAGCCGTCGCGTCGGCGCGCTTTCCGGCGAACGGCGACTACACGAGCGAAGTGAATCCCGCCGCCGAGGCGCTCGTGACGACGATCGGTCGGCGCATCGCATCGGGCGCACTTCTGATCGTCGACTACGGATTTCCACGGCACGAGTACTACCACCCGCAGCGGAGCAGCGGAACGCTCGTCGGGCACTACCGGCATCGGGTGCACGACGATCCGTTCCTGTGGCCGGGGCTGTCGGATCTCACGAGCCACGTCGATTTCACCGCCATTGCGGAGGCGGGCGAGCGTGCAGCGTTGCACGTCGCCGGATTCGCGACGCAGGCGTCGTTCCTGCTGGGATGCGGCACCCTCGATCTGCTGCGCGACGTCGGTGCGCCGGAAACGCCCGCTTACCTGCGTGCGGCGAGCGCGGTCCAGAAGTTGTTGTCGCCCGCCGAAATGGGCGAGCTCTTCAAGGTGCTGCTGCTGGCACGCGGCGACGCCGCCTGGCGCTCGCTTGCACTTGCCGACATGACGCATCGGCTGTGACGACGGTTACCGGCTGCAATGGCCCGCGTTCGCCGCGACGCATCGGCCGTCACGATGGCTGCCGGCTGCGATGGCCCGCCGCTCGCCACCCAGCGAAGCGGGATGGCATCACGACGGCGTGCGCTTCAGCAGCAGCTTGAACATCGTCGTCCAGCCGTCCTTCCCCTGCATTTCGCTGAACGCTTCGTACGCGTCGTCGCCCTGGCGCGTCCAGCGCACGCGGTAGGTCATCGCCTCGTTGCCGGCGACGTAGCGGGTGGGTGGAAACACGAGGCCGTTCGCGACGGGCTCCATCGTGCCGCGGCTGACGCCGCCGAGGTTCTCGATGTAGAGAAACGCGACGTGCTTCTGTTCGGCATCCCAGTAGTAGGTCGTTTCGCCGACGTAGTCGGGGCGGCCCGCGGCGCGCACCGTGTGCGTGTCGCGCAACGCCTGGCCATCGTAGAGCCAGGTAAAGCAGTGCTCGTCGGTCTGCTTGCCGTCCGGGAACTGCCCCTTCCAGCAGTGGCCCGCGAGAAACGACATCGGCTGCAGCGGTGCAATCGGCTCAGCATGGGCGGCGGCGGCAAGCAACAGCGATGCGGCAATCACGTAGCGCATGGTCGACCTCACGGAGGAGACTCCTTGCGGAGTCGTTGGGCGGAGCGCGATCGAGGCTTTTTCGGCAGCGTGCGTCGACTGCGGTCCCGAAGGCATTCGAAATAGCGGCGGAGCTGCCCGATCGACGCGTCGAAGCAGGCGACGTCGCGGTGCGTCCGGGCCTGCATGACCGCACCTTCCATCGTCGTCAGCACGAATTGCGCGAGCGCGCGCCGATCGAGGTCGGCCGGGAGGCGGCTGCCCGCGGCGTCGAGGCAGCCGAGCACCGCGGCGGTCCACGCATCGAAATTCGCGGCCAGCGCGGCGCGCACGGCGGGGTCCGGCTCGTGCAGCTCGAGGGCGAGGCTGCCGATCGGGCAGCCGTACGCGCAATCGGTCATCACGATGGCCTGCCGATAGCGTTCGAGCAGCGCGAACACCCGGTCGATCGGGTCGTCGACACCGACCCAGGCGGGGGCCAGCAGCTGCGTACCGATGCCTTCGCGGTACCGCTCGAGCACTGCCAGCAGCAGGTCCTGCTTGCCCGGAAAGAAGTGATAGAGGCTGCCGCTGTTCGCGCCAGCCTCCTTCAGCACATCGGCGACGCTCGTGCTGCCGTAACCCTTCTCCATGAAGAGGCGCATGGCGGTGTCGACGAGGCGCGCCCGGGTATCGGACGGTTCGGAAACCATCGGTTTGGTTGAATGATCAACCAAGAGCGTAGCATGGTCAAACCGAACATGCAAACGACCGTGCTACTCGACGATCAGCTCGCCCTTCATGATCGTGTGCAGTGTGCAGAGGTACGCGAAGCGGCCCTTCTTCTTCGCGGTGAAGCGGTACGTGGCGTTGGGCGCGATGTCGCCGGAATCGAGCCCCGCATCCTTCGCGGTGGCCGTGTGCGGCACGGGGTCGGTGTTGTGCCACTCGACCGTGTCGCCCTGCTTGATGGTGAGCGACGGCGGATGAAAGGCGAAGCCGTCGATGGTCACCTTGTGCACGGTGCCGGCGGCTTCGCTTCCGGTCGCGACGAGCGCCAGCGCGATGACGCAGAGCGTCGCCAGCGCGCGGGCACCGTGTCGCGCCACGTTACTTCCCAAGCTCGGACTGCACCTGCTTCGCGTGATCGAGGTGGGCGACGAACGCCGGCCGCACCTTCACGAGCAGCGCCTTCAACTCGGCATTCTGCGCACTCGGGATCAGCGTCTTGTCCATCGCGTCGAGCACTTGCTGGTGATAGACGATCTCGTGCTCGATGTACGCCTTGTCGAACGCGTCGCCCTTCAGCGTCTTCAGGTGCGCGACGTTCTCCTGCCCGCCCTTCTTGAGGCTCTCGGCCGTCGGGTTGTCCTCGGGCTTCACGTGCAGCTTCGTCACGAGGTCCTTTGCCGACTTGTTGACGCCGGTATGGTCGGTGACCATCATCTTTCCGAACGCCTTGACGTCCTTGTTCTTTGCCTTCGACTCGGCGAGCTTGCCGGCGTCGATGTCGACCTGGTTGGCGGTGACGACGATCGCGGCGATCTGCGCGTCGTTCGGACCGCCCTGTGCGTACGCGACGAACGTGGCGGAAAGCAGCGCCGCGGCGACCATGGTGGGAATGCGTTTCATCGTTGCTCCTTCTTGAAAGGTGGGAACTGCAGGGTAAGGTACGGACGAATCAGTCCGCCGGATGCGCAGGGTCACAAATGCGGACCAGCACCGCACGGACGATACGGTCGCAGCGCTCGCCGTCGAAGCCGAAGACTTCCTGGACCGCCGTATCGAGCTCTTCGGCGAGCGACTCGCGCAGGCGCGCCTTCGCCCGGAACAGGCGGCTGCGTACCGTCGCGGCGGGAATGCCAAGCGCGGTGGCCGTTTCCTCGACGGTCATGTCCTCGACTTCGCGCAGCATGAAGACGGTGCGGTAGGCCTCGGGCAGGTCGTCGATCTTGCTTTCGATCAGTCGGCGCATCTCGGCACGCAGCATCGTGGTCTCCGGCGCTCGTGGCGAGAGGGACTCGGCGATCTCCTCGTCGGGGCTGCGCTCGTCGGGCGGCTCCTCGAACAGCACCACGACCTGCTCGCGGCGCGTCCTGCGCAGCGCCTGCAGCGCCTGGTTCACGACGATCCGCGTGAGCCAGGTGCCGATCTGCGCGTCGCCACGGAACTCGGCGATGTGGCGCCATGCGGCGACATAGCCTTCCTGCAGCGCGTCTTCCGCTGCGGCGTCATCGCGGAGGATCGCCCGCGCGGTGCGGTAGAGCCGCCGGTTGTAGCGGCGCATCAGCACCGCAAACGCCTCGGCGTCGCCGTGCTGGACCGAGCGGACGAGCGTCAGGTCGTCGACGGCGTCGAGCGATTTCGAGAGTGCAGCCATGAGCTCATCTTCGGCAGGTTACCCATTGGATGCAGGCGGCGTCGGCGGCGTTCCCGCCGAACGTCAGGCGAAGAACAGCAGCGTCAGCAGCGCGTAGACGGGCACGAGGACGAGCAGCGACCAGCCGAGATAGCCGAAAAAGCTCGGCATCGCGACACCGCGGGACTCGGCGATGGATTTGACCATGAAATTCGGCGCGTTGCCGATATAGGTGTTGGCGCCCATGAATACGGCGCCGGCCGAGATCGCAACCAGCGTCGTCGCGAGCGGCCCGGTGAGCGCCATGACGTCGCCGCCGGCGAGGTTGAAGAACACGAGATAGGTCGGCGCGTTGTCGAGGAACGACGACAGCGCGCCCGTCGTCCAGAAGTAGAGCGCGTCGTGCGGCTTGCCGTCAGCGCCGCTCATCATCGCCACCAGCGGCGCCAGCACGCCGTCGCTGCCAGCGCGCAGCATCGCAATCGCCGGCGCGATCGTCACGAAAATGCCGGCGAAGAGCTTCGCCACCTCGACGATCGGCGCAAATTCGAATTGATTCGCGCGGCGCACGCGCGCCGGCGTCAGGCGCCACGACGCCCACGCAATGGCGACGAGCCCCGCGTCGCGCACGGCATTCTGCAACTCGACGCTCGTTCCGTAGATGACCACGCTGCGCTCGGGCTTCCACACGCCCGACAGAAGGACGAGGCCGATGACGCCGCCGAGCAGCAGGAAGTTGACCTTGCCGTCGACACCGAGCGGCCGGTCGGGCGCCGGATCACGCCGCGCCGGCCGCTCTTTCTCCTCTCTCCTCCAGAACCACGTGTCGACGACGAAGAAGAGCGCAAGCAGGATCGCGCTCGCGGTCAGCGTCGGCAACAGCATTGCCTTCGTCGTCCAGAAGAAATCGACGCCCTTGAGGAAGCCGAGGAAGAGCGGCGGATCGCCGAGCGGCGTCAGCGCGCCGCCGATGTTCGCGACGAGGAAGATGAAGAACACGACGACGTGCGCGCGGTGGCGCCGCTCGGCGTTGGCGCGCAGCAGCGGACGGATCAGCAGCATGGCCGCACCGGTCGTGCCCATGGCGCTCGCGAGCAGCGTGCCGAGCGCGAGCAGCCGCGTGTTGAGCGAGGCCGATCCATGCAAGGTGCCGCGTATGTGCAGACCACCGGCGACCGTGAAGAGCGCGATCAGCAGCACGATGAACGGGATGTACTCGGCGAGCAGCGTGTGCACGAGCTCGTGCGCGGCAACCCCCGGGCCGTAGTACAACGTGAACGGCACCAGAAACGCGCCGATCCAGAATGCGGTCGTCTTGCCGAAGTGGTGATGCCAGAAGCCGGGGGCGGTCACCGGCATCAGCGCGATCGACAGCAGGATGCCGGCGAACGGAAGCACCCACAGCGGCGACAACGCGGCGCCGTTCATCGTGCGTCGCGTCGCTTACGAGACGCTGACGAGCGGCCGCGCCATCGCATGTGCGACGACGCGACGGCGCAAGCCGCGCAGCGGATCGTCGTTGCGCGTGCCGAGCAGCACTTCGTCGATGCCGCGGTGCGCGGCCTGCGTCCGCAGGATGGCGCGCAGCCGGCCCGTCGCAACCCGCGATCGATGCCGGATGCCGGTGCCGTTGAGCATCGCCTCGAGCCTCGCGAGCCAGTCCCTGGCGGCGGCCGTCGCCTGCGCCTGCGCGCGTTCCGGTGAAACGAAGAGGGCGACCTTGCCCGGCGTCAGCGGATCGACGATCGCGAGCAGTTCGAGGTCGAGCGCCGGATCGCGCGGTCGCGCAAGAAGGCGGCGAACGGCACGCTCGCCGCTCGCGAAGTCGGAAAACGGGATCAGTATGCGTGGCATCGCCATCTCCGGGACGACGCGGACCTGCACGCGTCCCGGTCGACGATAGCGGCTAGGCCGTGCCGGGATAAGCCGGCGATCCCGTACGTGATACCCGTACGCTTGCGCGCGCCTCGCTACCGGCCGAGCCCCATTTCGAGCGCGAGGCGGATCAGGTCGGCAAGGCGGTCGACGTCGAGCTTGTCCATCAGCCGCGCCTTGTACACCTCGATGGTGCGCGGACTGATCCCGAGAAGTGCCGCGATCTCGCGGTTGTGCCGGCCGGCCAGCACGTGGTCGAGCACTTCACGCTCGCGCGGGGTCAGCCGCCCGAGGCTTTGCGCGAAGCGCGCGTCGCGCTCGCTTCGTGCACGACGCGTCGCGCTCGCTTCGCTCGCCGCACGGATCGTGCGCAGCAGCAGCTCGTCGTCGAACGGCTTCTCGATGAAATCGAACGCGCCGGCCTTCAGTGCCGCACGCGTGGTCGCGACATCGCCGTGCGCGGTCACGACGATGATCGGATAGTCGAGCCCGCGTGACGCGAGCGCGGTTTGCACGCCGAGCCCCGGGAGGCCGCTCATCCGCAGGTCGAGCAGCACGCAATCGACGGCCTGCGTTCCCGCCCACGCGAGAAATTCCTCGCCCGACGCGAACGCGCGCACGTCGAACGCGTGCAGCCGCAGCAGCAGGCCCAGCGCATCGCGCACCGCTTCGTCGTCGTCGACGATGGCCACGAGCGGTCGCCGCGACGGTGTCACTGCAAGATCCCCCGACGAAACGCTTCGGCCCTCATGCCAGCGGCACCGTGAAACAGAAGCGGCTGCCCGGACTGCGCGCCTCGTGCCACAGGCGCCCGCCGTGCGCATCGACGATCGAGCGGCTGATCGCAAGCCCGAGGCCCATGCCGCTCGCCTTCGTCGTGACGAAGGCGTCGAACAGCGATTGCGCAATCTCCGCGTCGACGCCCGGACCGTTGTCGGAAACCGCAATGCGCATGAAGCCGGGCGCGTCGGTCGAAGCGTCGATGCGAACTTCGCGTTCCCCCGCACGCTGCTGCAATGCGTCGATGGCATTGCCGAGCAGATTGGCGAGTACCGCCTCGATCTGCACGCGGTCGACGCGCACGTGCGGCAGGTTCGGCACCGACTGCTCGACGCGGACGCCATTGCGGCGTGCGCGTTCGGCCAGCGCCGCGCACGCGTCGGCGATCAGCGTTGCCGGTGCGATCGTTTCGAGCTGCAGCGATCCCGAGCGGAAGAAATCGCGCAGGCGCCGCACGACGCTGCCCGCGCGGCTTGCCTCGGTGATCACCTTGTTCATCGTTGCGCGAAGCTCGCCCGTTTCGTCCCCCGGACCCGCGAGCATCAGCTCGCAGGCGCGCAGATACGCGATCATCGCCGACAACGGCTGGTTGAGTTCATGCGCAAGCGACGACGCGAGCTCGCTTGCGGCGGCAAGCCGCAGGCTGCGGTCGAGCGTCGCCTGCTTTTCGCGCAGTGTGCGCTCGATCGTCCGCCGCTCCGAGACCGCGGCACCGAGCAGCAATGCGGTCGTCGCGATCGCGAGCATCAGGAACTGGAATTCGAGTACCGCGCCACGCCCTTGTCCGGTCAGCACGACCGCCACGATGAGGCCGACCTGGGTCGCCAGCGTGCCGAACACCGCGCCCTCGATCCCGTGCCGCATCGCAATCCAGATCACGGGCAGGAACAGCACGTAGAAAAGCGACGTTGCATCGGGGAGGCCCGCGCCGAACACCATCCACAGCGCCACGCCGATGGCAAGCGCCTGCGCGAGTCCTTCGACGCCGATGCGCAATGCGGGCCGGTTGCGCTTGCGCGTGGCGACGAGCAGCACGGGCGCCGTGACGACGATGCCGATGAGGTCGCCGATCCAGAACTGCATGACGCTGTACCAGAACTCGCCGCCGGGAAGCAGTCCGCGGCCGGCGAAGAGCGCGACGAATGCGACGGCGAGGCCACCGCATGCGAGCGCCGCGGTCACGACCAGCGTGGATGCATCGCGAAGCGACGCGAGATCGGGATCGATACGCAGCACCCGCGTCAGCAATGCAGTGACGCCCGCGTACGACGCGGCGAGCAGCAGCGACGCGGCGATCAACAGCGGCAACGGCGCCGGCGCACCGCGAACGAGGAACTCGGCGGCCAGCGCCGCGACGAACAGCCACGGCGCCTCGCGCAGGCCGCGGCGAAGGAGGAACGCGACCGAAAGACCGGGTGGCGGATTCCATGGCGTGATCGCAAACGCGGCTACCGGATCGATGAAGCTGACCCAGTCGAGCGCAACGTACAGCACGACGTACGCCGCGGCCACCGCCGCCGATCGCCAGCGTGGCGCCCAGGCGGGCGGGCCCGGGGCCGAAGCGCCCGCCGAAGCCGGCGCTTCAGCCCGCAGGCTGGCGCGCAAGCGCATCGGTCACGAACGCCCCGAGCACGTCGAGGTCGAGCGGCTTCGTGAAGTGGTGGTCGAAGCCCGCTTCCTTCGCGCGCCGCTTGTCCTCGCTCTGGCCCCATCCGGTGACCGCCACCAGCACCATCGAGCGGCCCCAGTCCGCGGCGCGGATCGTGCGCGCCACGTCGTAGCCGTTGTGCTTCGGCATGCCGATATCGAGCAGCGCGATGTGCGGACGGAACGCTTCTGCCTCGACGAGCGCCCGCGCGCCATCGTTGGCGATGCGCACGTCGTGGCCGTCGAGCGTGAGCAGCGTCGCGAGGCTCGATGCGGCGTCGCGGTTGTCGTCGGCAACAAGAATGCGGGCACGCCGCGGGTCGGGTGTTGCCGTGTCGTCATCGCCGCTCGGCGAGGCGTTAGGCGCATCGCCGGGCAGCGGCAGGCGTACGGTGAACCGCGCCCCGTGACCGGGGCCCGCGCTGTGCGCTTCGACATGGCCGCCGTGGAGCTCGACCAGGCCCTTCACCAAGGCGAGCCCGATGCCGAGCCCGCCTTCGGCGCGATCGAGCGAACCCTGCATCTGGGAGAACATTTCGAATACCCGCGGCAGCAGCGCGGGCTCGATGCCGATCCCGCTGTCCTTCACGTCGATCCTGATCTGGTCGACTTCGCGCGCCGCGGCAAGTTCGATGACGCCGCCCGGTTCCGAATACTTGGCGGCATTGGTGAGCAGGTTGGCAAGAACCTGTGCGAGGCGCATCGAATCGGCGTCGAGCAGGATCGGGGCAGCGGGAAGATCCTGGATCACGGTCTGGCGGCGCTCGTCGATGAGCGGGCGGACGGTTTCCAGCGCCATCGCGACGACGGAACCGAGATCGACGCGTGCGCGGCGCAACTCGAGCTTGCCGCGCGTGATGCGCGACACGTCGAGCAGGTCGTCGAGCAGCAGCGCCATGTGCTTCACCTGCCGCTCGATCACCTCCTGGCTCCAGCGGCGCTGCGCATCGCTCGCGTGCGCGGAGCGCGACAGCCGCGCTGCCTGGCGGATGGGGGCGAGCGGATTGCGCAGCTCGTGCGCGAGCGTCGCCAGAAACTCGTCCTTGCGCCGGTCGGCGTCACGCAATGCATCGGAGGCTTCGATGAGCTCGGTGACATCGGGGCTGCTGCCGACGGCACCCAGGAACTCGCCGGCTTCCGAGAAGCGCGGCGCGCCGATCGACTGGATCCAGCGCCAGACGCCGTCGCTGCGCCGCACGCGGGCCATCACGCTGAACGGGCGCCGCGCCGCGAGCGCGCCGAGCACTTCGAGGATGTAGCCTTCGGCGTCGTCGGGATGCAGGTACGCGCGCCAGCCGTCGGGTTCGAGTCGCGGCGGCAGCGGGCCGAAGAATTCCCGGCAGGCGCGGTTGGCGAATACCGCCCGCCCCTGCGGATCGACGACCCAGACGAGCAGCGGCGAACTGTCGGCCATGGCGCGGAAGCGTTCCTCGCTTTCGCGCAGCGCGCTTTCGGCGCGCGCGCGTCCGAGCTCTGCCCAGACGCGCTCGGCCGCTTCACGCAACAGTGCGATTTCGTCGCCATGCCATGCCCGCGGCCCCGGCATGCTGACCCAGAGCGCGGCCCGGCTGCGGCCCGACGTGACGCTCGGCACGGTGAGCACGGCACCCGTGCCCTCGGCAAGCCACGCGTGCGCCTGCGGATGCGTGCGCGTGTCGTCGATGACGATCGGCCGCCCGGCGCGCCTCGCTTCTTCCTCGCCGAAGCGGTCGATCGGAAAGCGCTCGCCGTCGCGGCCCTTCGCGCCATCGGCACGCCATTCCGCGACGACGCGAAACGCGGTGCCGTCGCGCTCGACTTCGACGTAGCCGGCGCAAGCCGTCGCAAGCTCGCCGCCGATGCGCGCGAGCGCCGCTGCGACGACAGTCTCCGGGCCGTGCGCGGCACGCAGCGCATCGGCGAAGTCGAAGAGGAAACTGCGCCGGGCTTCGCCGGCTCGCGTCGCCCGCACGTAGTCGCGCCGCGCGCGCGCCGTCGCGAGTGTATTGGCGACGCGCGCGTGCAGCTCGCGCGCCGAGAACGGCTTGACGAGGTAGTCGTCGACGCCGGCGTCGATGCCCTCGATGCGCGCCTCTTCGCCGGCGCGCGCAGACAGGAAGATCACCGGAAGATCGCGCGTGGCCGCGTCTTTGCGCAGCGCCTTCAAAAGACCGAAGCCATCGAGCCCCGGCATCATCACGTCGGTGAGCACGAGATCGGGCGGCGCGCGCTCGATCTCGCGCAATGCGTCGAGACCGTCGGCCGCGGTGCGCACATGGAAGCGCGGCGACAGGAGCGCGCGCACGTATTCCCGCATGTCGGCGTTGTCGTCGACGAGCAGCACCGTGTCGGCGCCGGCGGGTGCGGGTGGCGCACGCGCGTGCAGCGACGCATCGGGTTGCCATGAAAGCGCTTCATCGACGAACGCCTCCGCGTGCCGCGAGGCGCCTGCCGGCTCGGGTGTCGCATGCCATGCATCGTGGGGCAGCGCCGCGCGCCCGCGCGGCAGCGCAACCGTGAATGTCGTGCCGACGCCGACTTCGCTCGCCACGCGAACCGTGCCGCCGTGCAGCTTGACGAACTCCTGCACCAGGGAGAGGCCGATGCCCGAGCCCTCGTGCGTGCGTGCATGCGCATTCGGAACGCGATAGAAGCGGTCGAACACCTGCGGCAGTGCAACGGCGGGAATGCCGATGCCGGTGTCGGAAACCGACAGCTCGAACGACTCGCCGGCCGGCGCAACCCGCACACGGATGTGACCGTGGTGCGTATGTTTCAGCGCATTGGAAAGCAGGTTGAAGACGATCTTTTCCCACATGTCGCGATCGACGTGCACGTCGGCGATCGGCACGCAGTCGACGTGCAGCGCGACGCCGGCGCGCTCGACCGCCGGGCGGAAGACGCTCGCGAGCTCGGCGGTCAGCGTCGCGATGTCGGTCGGCGCGTAGCGTGCCCGCAGCCTTCCCGCCTCGATCCGGGAAAAGTCGAGGAGCGAATTGACGAGCTTCAGCAGGCGCATGCTGTTGCGATGCGCAACGGTGAGGCTGTCGCGCACGTCGTCGGCCAGCCCGGCGCCGCGCAGCGCGTCCTCGAGCGGGCCCATCATCAGCGTGAGCGGCGTGCGGAATTCGTGGCTCACGTTCGAGAAGAACGCCGTCTTCGCGCGGTCGATCTCGGCCAGCGCCTGCGCACGGCGCCGCTCGTCGGCGTAGCTGCGCGCATTACCGACGGCCGATGCGATCTGCGCGGCGAGCAGGCCGAGGAAGCGCCGATAGGCGTCGTCGAGCGGCCGGTAGCGGTTGAGACACGCGACGAACACGCCGGCAGGCTGCGCGTGCCCCTGCTGCTGGATCGGCAGCAGCAGCGCCGTTCGCGGCGCCTCGGGCCACGGTCCGCACGGCAGGTTGCCGAAGCGCGCGTCGAGCTCGATCGTCTGCGCGACTCCGCTCGCGAGCACATCGGCGACAGGCCATGGCGCGTCTTCGATCCGCGCCGACGCCGAGCCCTCCGCAATATCGAACCCTGTGCGAAGCACGCACTGCACGCCACCCGCGCCGCGCATGAACACGAGTGCGCACGGCAGGTCGGGCACGCCGTCGAGGTGGCGTGCCGCACCGGCGAAGACGGCGGTCTCCGAATTCGTCAATGCGAGTTCGGCGCCGATCGCACCGAGCAGTCCGATGCGACGCTCGCTGATGCGCCGCTCCGTGTCCTCGGTCACGACGCACAGCATGCCCGCGACACTGCCGGTGTCGTCGTAGACGGGGCTGTACGAAAACGTGTGGTAGGTCTCTTCCGGGTAGCCGCTGCGTTCGAGCAGCAGCATCAGTCCCTGGTCCCAGGTCGCCTCGCCGGTGGCGAGCACGTGTGCGATGCGCGGCCCCACATCGGGCCAGACTTCGGCCCAGACCTTGTCCGAGCGCGCCCCGAGCACCCAGTCGCGCCGGATGCCGACGGTCGGCAGATACGCATCATTGCAGAAAAACGTGAGATCGGGACCCCACAGCATCCACATCGCGTAGCGCGAATCGAGCAGGAGGCGCACGACCGTCTTGAGGCTCTGCGGCCACGCCCGCGGCGGACCGAGCGGGGTCGCCGCCCAGTCGAATGCGCGCATGCGCCGGCCCATTTCGCCGCCGCGCTCGAGAAAGGCGGTGCCGGCCGGCGCGCTGGCGAAGTCGTCGCCGGCAGCGCTCGCATACGAGGCCTGCGGGCGGTTGTCGTCCATGGAACGGGAGTGAACGGAGACCGCGCAACGGCGAGCTCCGCGCGACCGACATCTTAGCCGGTTGCCGCTGCGGCCGGTGCCCGGCGTAACATCGCGCGGCCGGCCCGCGCGCGCGCAATGCGGCCATGCTCCGATTACGCCATGCGGCCTGCTCCGATTACGCAATGCGGCCCTGCTCCGATGACGCAATGCGGCCCTGCTCCGATTACGCAATACGGCCCTGCTCCGATGACGGAATGCGGCCTGCTCCGATGATGCAATCCGGCCGCGCTCCGATGATGCAATGCGGCCATGCTCCGATGACGCGACATTCGCATACGTTCTGCACGGCGCCGATGATGGACTGGACCGATCGGCACTGCCGGTACTTCTTCCGTCTCCTCAGCCGGCGGGCGCGGCTTTACACCGAAATGATCACGGCGCCGGCGCTGATGCACGGCGATGTGCCGCGCCATCTCGACTTCGATCGCGCCGAGCATCCGGTGGCGCTGCAGCTCGGCGGCAGCGATCCGGCACAACTGGCGCAGGCCGCGAAGCTCGGCGAGCGCTGGGGCTACGACGAGATCAACCTCAACTGCGGCTGCCCGTCGGAGCGCGTGCAGACGGGCAGCTTCGGCGCCTGCCTGATGGCCGAGCCGGCGCTCGTTGCCGATTGCGTGCGCGCGATGCGCGACGCAGTGCAGTTGCCGGTGACGGTCAAGCACCGCATCGGCCTCGACGCGAACGAAGATTACGCGTTCGTCCGCGATTTCGTGGGCACCGTCGCCGCGGCGGGATGCGACGTGTTCATCGTGCATGCGCGCAACGCGGTGCTGAAGGGCTTGTCGCCGAAGCAGAATCGCGAGGTGCCGCCGCTACGCTACGAATGCGTGCACCGGCTGAAGCGCGACTTCCCGCACCTTGCCTTCGTGCTCAACGGCGGTGTCGACGACTTTGCCGCGATCGAGCGTGAACTGACGCATGTCGACGGCGTGATGCTCGGACGCGCCGCCTATCACGATCCGTGGCTCCTCGCCGACGTCGACCGGCGCCTTTACGGCGACACGCCGGCGGTGAGCGGACGCGCCGAAGTTGTCGAAGCATTGATCCCGTACGCCGAACGCTGCCTCGCGCAGGGCACGTCGCTGCGCGCGATCGCACGTCACATCCTCGGTCTCTACCACGGCGTTCGCGGCGGGCGGCGCTTTCGGCAGATGCTTTCCGACGCGGCGCGCCTGCACGAAGCCGACACTTCGCTGCTCATCGATGCGCTGCGTGCGACGGGCTGATTTGTAAAGGTTGCAACACCGCGTTGCATTGAACTCGACCGGCGACGTCGCATCCAACCGGGTGCCGGATGAAAGGGTACGACCAGGTTCGCGCCCGCATTCCTGTCGAGGAGCGAACGATGAGCAATACGGTCAGCGACTTCCTGCTGCAACGGCTCGCCGCATGGGGCATCAAGCGAATCTACGGCTTCCCTGGCGACGGCATCAATGGCATCCTCGGGGCGCTCAACCGCGCCGGTGACGAGTTCGAATTCATCCAGGTGCGCCACGAGGAGATGGCGGCGTTCATGGCCTGCGGCCATGCGAAGTTCACCGGCGAGGTCGGCGTCTGCCTCGCGACGTCGGGCCCGGGTGCCATCCACCTTCTCAACGGGTTGTACGACGCGAAGCTCGATCATCAGCCGGTGGTCGCCATCGTCGGCCAGTCGGCGCGCGCGGCCCTCGGCGGCAGCTATCAGCAGGAAGTGGACCTGACGTCGCTGTTCAAGGACGTCGCGAGTGAATACGTCGAGATGATCGTCGCACCCGAGCAGGTGCGCCACGTCATCGACCGCGCGCTGCGCATCGCGCGCGCCCAGCGGGCGCCCACCTGCATCATCATTCCGAACGACGTCCAGGAATTGCAGGCCGAGGCGCCGCCGCGCATGCACAACACGATCCATTCGGGCATTGGCTACGCGATTGCACGGCCGATCCCGCACGAACACGAGCTGCAGCGGGCGGCCGATGCGCTGAATGCGGGCAGGAAGGTCGCCATGCTCGTCGGCGCGGGTGCATTGAACGCCACCGCCGAGGTGCTCGACGTGGCCGACGTGCTCGGCGCGGGCATTGCCAAGGCGCTGCTCGGCAAGGCCGCGGTGCCCGACGCGTACCCGTTCGTCACCGGCTCGATCGGCCTTCTCGGCACGAAGCCGTCGTACCGGATGATGATGGACTGCGACACGCTGCTGATGGTCGGCTCGAACTTTCCCTATTCCGAATTCCTGCCGCGCGAGGGACAGGCGCGCGGCGTGCAGATCGACATCGACGCGCGAATGCTCTCGATCCGCTATCCGATGGAAGTCAACCTCGTCGGCGACAGTGCCACCACGCTGCGGCTGCTGCGGCCGCTGTTGAAGCGCAAGCAGGACCGGTCGTGGCGCGAGCGCATCGAAAAGGAAATGACCGACTGGTGGAAGACGCTCGAGGATCGCGCGATGGAGGAAGCGCACCCGATCAATCCGCAGCGCGTGTTCTGGGAGTTGTCGCCAAGGCTTCCCGACCGCGTGATCCTCACCTGCGACTCGGGCTCGTCGGCGAACTGGTACGCCCGTGACCTCAGGATTCGCGAGGGCATGATGGCATCGTTGTCGGGCGGACTGGCAACGATGGGTCCGGGCGTGCCGTATGCAATCGCGGCGAAGTTCGCGCATCCCGACCGCCCTGTCATCGCGATGGTCGGCGACGGCGCGTTCCAGATGAACGGCATGAACGAGGTGCTGACGATCGGCAAGTACTGGCGCCGCTGGTCCGACCCGCGGCTCGTCATCCTGGTGCTGAACAATCGCGACCTCAACCAGGTGACGTGGGAGCAGCGCGTGATGGACGGCGATCCCAAGTACGCCGCGTCGCAGGACATTCCCGACTATCCGTACGCGCGCTTCGCCGAGGACGCGGGCCTGCGCGGCATCCGCGTCGATCGGCTCGAGGAAGTCGGTCCCGCGTGGGACGAGGCGCTGGCGAGCGACCGGCCGGTGGTGCTCGACATCTACACCGATCCCGACGTGCCGCCGCTGCCGCCGCACGTGACGTTCAAGCAGGCGCGCCGATTTGCCGAGTCGCTCGTGAAGGGCGACCCGAATACGGCCGGCGTGATCCGCGCGTCCGTGAAGGAGCTTTTTGCCTGACGCGCGCGAAGGGTGAGCGGAAATGAAGCGCGGCGTGCCGATCGATCGCATCGAGGTGTCGGCCTACACGATCCCGACCGACGCGCCCGAATCCGACGGCACGCTCGAATGGCACCAGACCACACTGGTGCTCGTGCACGTGAGCGCGGGCGGCACGACGGGCATCGGCTACAGCTACGCGAATCGCGCAACCGGCGTGCTGATCCACGACACGCTGTCGAGCGTCGTGGAAGGACGCGATGCGCTCGACGTGGCCGGTGCATGGGACGCGATGGTGGCGTCGATCCGCAATCTCGGCCGCCCCGGAATTTCGTCGATGGCCATCGCTGCCGTCGACAACGCGCTATGGGATTTGAAAGCCCGGCTTCTCGACGTGCCGCTCGTGCAGTTGCTCGGCGCGGCGCGCGACGCGATCCCCGTCTATGGCAGCGGTGGCTTCACGTCGTACACGATCGCCCGGCTCGCCGAGCAGCTTGGCGGCTGGGCGCGCTCCGGCATACGCATGGTGAAGATGAAAATCGGCCGCGAGCCGGCGGCCGATGTCGACCGGGTGCGCGCAGCGCGGCGGGCCATCGGTGACGATGCCGCGCTTTTCGTCGACGCGAACGGCGCGTACAGCCGCAAGGAGGCGCTTGCGTTCGCCGACGCGTTCGTGCAGCAGCGCGTCACGTGGTTCGAGGAGCCGGTGCCGAGCGACGATCTCGAGGGGCTGCGGCTGATCCGCGATCGCGCGCCTGCATCGATCGACATCACGGCGGGCGAATACGGCTACGACCTCGTCTATTTCCGGCGCATGTGCGAAGCCGGTGCCGTCGACGTGCTGCAGGCCGATGCAACGCGCTGTGCCGGCGTGACCGGTTTCATGCGCGCCGCAACGGTCGCGAAGGCGTTCCACCTGCCGTTGTCGAGCCACTGCGCGCCGTCGATCCACGTGCATCCGTGCTGCGCGGTGAACGCACGCCACCTCGAATACTTCCACGACCACGTGCGCATCGAGCACATGCTCTTCGACGGCGCGCTCGAGCCGATCGACGGGATGCTGCGTCCGGCGCGCGACCGCGCAGGTTTCGGCCTCGCGTTCAAGGCTGCGGATGCGGCGAAGTACGCGGTATGAACGACGCCGCTCGAAGCGAACCGGACGCGCGCGCGGCGGCGCAGGATTACGCCGCCCTCGAGCACGAGCTCGCCACCACCGTCGACGCCGAAGTGCGCTTCGACATCGGCAGCCGCGCGCTGTATGCAACCGACGGCTCCAATTATCGGCAGGTGCCGATCGGTGTCGTCGTGCCGCGCACCGTCGACGCGGTGATTGCCACCGTCGCCGCATGCCGCCGCCACGGCGCACCGGTGTTGCCGCGCGGCGGCGGTACCAGCCTCTGCGGTCAGTGCTGCAACGTCGCCGTCGTCATCGACTTCTCCAAGTACCTGAACCGCATCGTCGAGCTCGATGCCGCAGGCAAGACCGCCGTTGTCGAGCCCGGCTGCGTGCTCGACACGCTGCGGGATGCGGCCGAGAAGCATCACCTGACGTTCGCGCCCGATCCGTCGACGCACAGCCACAACACGCTCGGCGGCATGATCGGCAACGATTCGTGCGGCGTGCATTCGGTGATGGGCGGCAAGACCGTCGACAACGTCATCGAGCTCGACGTGCTTACGTACGAAGGCGTGCGCTTCACGGCGAAAAGGCTCGACGACGACGAGCGCCAGCGGCTGCTCGCCGGTGACGGCAAGGTCGCCGAGATCCATCGGCGGCTCTACGCGCTGCGCGACCGCTACGCCGATGAGATCCGCGCGCGCTTTCCCGACATTCCGCGCTGCGTCTCCGGCTACGGCCTCACGCACCTGTTGCCCGAAAACGGTTTCGACATCGCGCGCGCGCTCGTCGGCACCGAAGGCACGTGCGTCGTCGTGCTCGGCGCAAAGCTGCGGCTCGTCGACAGCCCGCCGGGACGCTCGCTGCTCGTGCTCGGTTACCCCGACGTGTTCAGCGCCGCCGATCATGTCACCGACATCCTCAAGTGCGGACCGATCGGCCTCGAAGGCATCGACGACAAGCTCGTGGCCGACATGAAAGCGGTCGGCCTGCATCCCGACGACGTCGAGCTGCTGCCGAAAGGCGGCGGCTGGCTGCTGGTCGAGTTCGGCGGCCGCGACCGGCAGGAATCGCATGCGAAGGCGCGTGCGTGCATGGATGCAATCGGCAAGTCGGCCGGCGCGCCGGCGATGAAGCTCTTCGACGACCCGGCGCAGGAGAAGATGATCTGGACCGTGCGCGAAGCCGGTCTCGGCGCGACGGCCCACGTGCCGAACAAGACGATCACCTGGGAAGGCTGGGAGGACGCCGCGGTTCCCCCGGCCCGTCTCGGCGATTACCTGCGCGAATTTCGCCAGCTTCTCGATCGCTACCAGTATGCCGGCGACCTGTACGGGCACTTCGGCCAGGGCTGCGTGCACACGCGAATCGACTTCGACCTCGAGACGCGCGCGGGCATCGAGAAATTCCACGCCTTTCTCGACGACGCGTCGAGCCTCGTCGTGCGCTACGGCGGCTCGCTCTCCGGCGAGCATGGCGACGGCCAGTCGAAGGCCGAGTTCCTGCCGAAGATGTTCGGCGCCGCGCTCGTGCGCGCATTCGGCGAGTTCAAGGCGATCTTCGATCCGCGCGGGAAGATGAATCCGGGCAAGGTCGTCGATCCGTATCTGCCGACGCAGAACCTGCGGCTCGGCGACGGTTTCGCGCCGAAGCAGGCGGTGACGTTCTTCAAGTATCCGAAGGACGCGGGCGTGTTCAGCCGCGCGGCGCTGCGCTGTGTGGGCGTCGGCAACTGCCGCCAGCATCATCACCAGACGATGTGCCCGAGCTATCGGGTGACGATGGAAGAGAAGCATTCGACGCGCGGCCGCGCGCGGCTGCTCTTCGAAATGCTGCGCGGCGATGCGCTGACCGGCGGCTTTCGCGACGAGAACGTCAAGGAATCGCTCGATCTGTGCCTCGCGTGCAAGGGCTGCAAGGGCGACTGCCCGGTGCACGTCGACATGGCCACGTACAAGGCGGAGTTCCTCGCGCACTACTACGCCGGACGGTTGCGTCCGCGGTCGGCCTATGCGTTCGGCTACATCGATCGCTGGGCGCGTATCGCCGCGCATGCGCCGCGCCTGGTGAATGCGCTGACGCAGACGGCGTGGCCGGCCGCCATTGCGAAACGGCTCGCGGGTGTTGCACCGACGCGGCGTCTTCCGCGCTTCGCCGAAGAAACGTTCCAGCGCCGCTTCGCGCGGCGTCCGCGCGCTGCGCGCGCACCCCTCGGTGAGGTCATGCTGTGGCCCGACACCTTCAACAATCACTTCCATCCCGACACCGCGCTCGCGGCCGCCGACGTGCTCGAGGCGGCCGGGTTCACGGTGAACGTGCCCGCGTCGGCGGTCTGTTGCGGGCGGCCGCTGTACGACTCGGGCATGCTGGGCGAGGCGCAGCGCTACCTCCGGCGCATCCTTGCGCAATTCAAGCCCGAGATCGACGCCGGCATGCCGTTCGTCGTGCTCGAACCCGCATGCGCGGCGGTGTTTCGCGACGAGATGCCGAATCTTTTTCCCGGTGACGAAGTCGCGAAGCGGCTCGCGGCGCAGACGTTCCTGCTGGCCGAATTCGTCACGCAGCGCGCACCGCAGTTTTCGCCGCCGAAGCTCGGCCGCCGCGCGATCGTGCACGGGCATTGCCATCAGAAGGCGATCATGGGCATGGGCGCCGACGAAGCGGTGCTCGAGAAGCTCGGGGTCGCTTACGACCTGCTCGATTCGGGCTGCTGCGGCATGGCCGGCTCGTTCGGTTTCGAGCGCGCGAAAGCCGCGATATCGGTTTCGATCGGCGAGCTCGTGCTGCTGCCCGCCGTACGTGCCGCCAGCGCCGACTGCCTCGTCATCGCCGACGGCTACAGCTGTCGCGAGCAGATCGCGCAGTGCACCGGCCGGCAGGCGATGCATCTTGCCGACGTGCTGCGAATGGCGCTGGCCGGCGCGAGCGCCGACGCCGAACCCGTCGCACCGGCGGCCCGCGACGTCGCGAGCCACCCGGTGCCGCACTGACGAAGGAGCCCGACGATGCGCGCGAAGCCGATCGACTCCGGCACCGGCCGGACCTGGGCGCTGGTGTTCGACACCGGCGACGAGCCGATGAGCGAGCTGCTCGCCTTTGCGACGCAGCAGCGGCTCACCGCCGCGCGGTTCACCGCGATCGGTGCGTTTCGCGATGCGACGCTCGGCTACTTCGACTGCGCGGCGAAGCAATACGAGAAGATTCCCGTGCGCGAACAGGTCGAGGTGCTTTCGCTGATCGGCGACGTGGCGCTCGAAGAGGGCAAGCCGAAGGTCCACGCGCACACGGTGCTCGGCAAGCGCGACGGTACGGCGCATGGCGGACACCTGCTCGAAGCGCACGTGCGTCCGACGCTCGAGGTGATGCTGACCGAATCTCCGGCGCCGCTGCGTCGGGTATTCGATCCCGGCGTCGGGCTCGCGCTGATCGACATCGACGCCAATGCGTCCGCGTGAGGCGACGCCGCGGATGCCAGCGATTGCACGATCACGTCGTACACGGCTGCCGTGGCGGCGTACGCAGCAGGTGGTGGTGGTCACCGGCGCCAGCGCCGGCGTCGGCCGTGCAACCGCACGCGCGTTCGCCCGACGCGGCGCGCGGCTCGGTCTCATCGCGCGCGATGCCGAAGCGCTGCAGGCAACGTGCCGGGACGTCGAGGCGCTGGGCGGCACGGCCGTGGTCTGCGTCGCGGACGTGGCGCGCGCGGCCGAAGTGGAAAGCGCTGCGGCGATGATCGAGGATCGGCTGGGACCGATCGACATCTGGGTCAACAACGCGATGGTGACGATCGTCTCGCCGGTGGCCGACCTCGCGCCGGACGAAGTGCGGCGCGTGACCGAGGTCACCTACCTCGGCACCGTCTACGGAACGCTCGCGGCGTTGCGGCGGATGCGCGCGCGCAATCGCGGCACGATCGTGCAGGTGGGCTCGGCGCTCGCCTACCGCGCGATTCCGCTGCAGGCGCCGTACTGCGGCGCGAAGTTCGCGATCCGCGGCTTTACCGACGCACTGCGCAGCGAGCTTCTGCACGATGCCAGCAACGTCCACGTGACGATGGTGCAGATGCCGGCGCTCAACACGCCGCAGTTCGACTGGTGCCGCACGCGGCTGCCGCGCGCGCCGCGCCCGGTGCCGCCGGTGTTCCAGCCCGAGGTGGCTGCGCGCGCGATCGTCTGGGCGGCGCATCATCGGCGCCGCGAGCTCCTCGTCGGCATGCCGACGGCGAAGGCCGTGTGGCTCAACAAGCTCGTTCCGGGGCTGCTCGATCGCTATCTCGCACGCTTCGGCTACGCGTCGCAGATGTCGCAGGCCTTCGTTGCACCCGATCGGCCGGACAATCTGTTCGAGCCGGTGCGCGGTGACGTCGGCGCGCGCGGCCGCTTCGATGCCGAAGCGCAGGCGTCGAGCGTCGAGCTGTGGCTCGCGACCCACCCTGTTGCGGGCCTGGTCGGACTCCTGGGCATTGCCGGCGCGGCGTTCGCGTTGTGGCGAACGTACGCCGCCGGCGAGTTGCGCAAAAGCCGCAGGTCGTTGCCGATTCCCCGCCCGTAGGCGGCGCTCCGGGGCGGCGGGGCGAATCGCGGAGCGCGCGGTGCTACTATTGCCGCTCGCAGCGCAACGTGCCCGATGTGAATTTGATCGATTCCCCCAGCGGGCGGCCCGGCCCCGGCCGATGACGGCGTTCCTGGCGCCGCGGCGACTCACGATCGCCACCCGCGAATCGGCGCTGGCCATGTGGCAGGCCGAGCACGTGCGCGCCCGGCTCACGGCGCGCTATCGCGGTACCACCGTCGAGCTGCTCGGCGTCACCACGCAGGGCGATCGCATCATCGACCGGCCGCTCGCCTCGATCGGCGGCAAGGGCCTCTTCATCAAGGAGCTCGAGAACGCGCTTCGCGACGGGCGCGCCGACATCGCCGTCCATTCGCTGAAGGACGTGCCGATGAACATGCCCGAGGGTTTCGTGCTCGCGGCGATCTCGGCGCGCGAGGATCCGCGCGATGCGTTCGTGTCGAACCGCTACGATCAGCTCGCATCGCTGCCCGACGGCGCCGTCGTCGGCACGTCGAGCCTGCGTCGCGAGGCGCAACTGCGCGCACGCCATCCGGCGCTGCGTGTCGAGTCGTTGCGCGGCAACGTGCATACGCGCCTCGCAAAGCTCGACGACGGTCGCTACGACGGCATCATCCTCGCTGCGGCCGGGCTGAAGCGTCTCGGGCTCGGCACGCGCATTCGCGCGCTGCTCGATCCGGACGAGAGCCTTCCCGCACCCGGCCAGGGTGCGCTCGCCATCGAGTGCCGCGCCGATCGCGGCGACCTGCTGCATGCGCTTGCACCGCTCGCCGATCGCGGGACGACCCTCGCCACGACGGCCGAGCGCGCCTTTTCGCGCGCTCTGGGCGGCAGCTGCCAGACGCCGCTCGCCGCCTATGCCGAGTGGGAGGAGGGACGGCTGTGGCTGCGCGGGCTCCTTGCGTCGCGCGATGGGCACGAGGTGCTGCGCGGCGAAGTCGAGAGCCAGGTCACCGACGTCGACGATGCGCAGGCGCTCGGCGCCGCGCTCGGCGACGATTTCCTGCGCCGCGGCGCCCATCGGCTGGCGGCCGCTGCGGCATGACTGCGCCGGCCGGTGCATGCGCGGTGCTGCGTTGACCGGAGCCATCCACCCGCTCGCGCCGCCGTCGCTGCGCCACGCCGGGCCGCTGGATGGCGTCGGCGTCATCGTCACGCGGCCGCAACGGCCGGCCGCGGTGTTCGCATCGCGGATCGCAGCGCTGGGTGGCGCGCCGCTCATCTGGCCCGCAATCGTCATCGAGCCGCCGCCCGACGGCGCGCAGCTCGCGCACGTGCATGCGCGGCTCGACGATTACGACATCGCGATCTTCGTGTCGGCGAATGCGGTCGAGTTCGGCGCGCGGCCCGGTAGCGCGTGGCCGGCGGGCCTCGCGACATACGCACCCGGACCCGGTACCGCGGAGGCGCTGGCGGCCGCCGGCATCGCCGATGCGCGAATCCCGGTGAAGTCATGGGACAGCGAAGGGCTGCTCGAGCTGCCCGAACTCGCGCAGGTCGATGGCAAGCGCGTCGTGATCTTTCGCGGCGAGGGCGGACGCGAGTTCCTCGGCAATGCGCTGCGCGCGCGCGGCGCCGTCGTCGATCACGTGCCCTGTTACCGCCGAGTCGCCCCGCGCGGTGGCGCCGAGGGTCTCGTCGAGGCGCTGCGCGACGGCCGCGCGCATGCGCTGACGCTTACGTCGGCCGAGGGCGTCGACAATCTGATGGCGGCACTCGGACCCGATGGTCGCGCGCTGATCGTCGCGCTGCCCACGTTCGCGGCGCATCCGCGCATCGCCGAGCGGGCACGCGAGCACGGGCTGCCCGCGGTCGAGACCGCCGGGGGCGATGGCGGCCTGCTCACGGGACTTCTCGACTGGTTCGGGCCGGGGAACGCGCGCATCGGCGGCGCCCCGCGCGCACCATGATGCGATCGGCGGCGCGCGCCGCACAGGAGCGAAGCTAGACCATGAACGACATCGACATCCTCGTCACCGCGGCATTGCCGCCGTTCCTCAAGCATCCGCTCGAGGCCGATTACCGGTGTCACGATTACGCATCGTCGAGCGATCGCGACGCGCTGCTCGCGCGCGTCGGACAACGCATCCGCGGGCTGGTGCAGGGTGGCGGCACGGTGACGCCACCGGCGCTGCTCGACCGCTTGCCTGCGCTCGAAATCATTTCGGTATTCGGTGTCGGCTACGACGGCGTGCCGATCGGCTATTGCCGCGAGCGCGACATCAAGGTCACGCATACGCCCGATGTGCTCACCGACGACGTCGCCGATGTCGCGGTCGCGCTGATCCTCATGACCGGACGCGGCTTCGTCCGTGCCAACCGGTTCGTGCGCGACGGCGAATGGGTGCGGCGCTCACCCGAGCTCACGACGAAGCTCGCCGGGAAGTGGGTGGGCATCCTCGGCCTCGGGCGCATCGGCAAGGCGATCGCCCGGCGCGTCGAAGCGATGGGCATGCACGTCGCGTACACCGGGCGCAAGCCGCAGGACGTCGCGTACCGCTACGTCCCCGATCTCGTTTCGCTCGCCGCGGAGGTCGATTTCCTGGTCGTCGCCTGCCCGGGTGGCCCCGCGACGCGCCATCTCGTCGATGCGCGCGTGCTGGCCGCACTCGGCAGCGACGGCACGCTCGTCAACATCGCGCGCGGCTCGATCGTCGACGAAGCCGCGCTCGTGCGCGCACTCGCCGACGGCACGATCAGATCGGCGGGCCTCGATGTGTTCGAGAACGAGCCGCACGTCCCCGATGCGCTGCTCGCGATGGACCATGTCACGCTGCTGCCGCACGTCGGCAGCGCCACGCACGAGACGCGCAAGGCGATGGCGGACCTTTGCAAGCAGAACCTCGACCGCTGGTTCACCGAGCGTGCAGGACTGACGCTCGTGCCCGAATTGCAGTAGCGAATCAGGCGTCGTGACGCGATCGGGCGCCGGCGGGTGCCTTGCGCCGTTCCGACATCACGATGAACAGCGCACCGACGACGAGCGCGAGCGCGATCCATTCCTGCACGCCGGGTCGCTCGCCGAGCAGGACCATGCCGGAAATGACGCCGACCACCGGCACCGGCAACGACGACAGCGACGAGATCGCCACCGGCAGCGTGCGGGCGAGCATGAACCAGGCGAGGTTGGCGAGCGTGCCGGCGAAGAAGATGTTGTAGACGATCGAGAACCAGCCCCGCGACGAAAGCTGCGCGAGCTCGCTTGCGAGTGGCTGCGGATCGAAGAAGGGCGCAATCAGCGCGAGCGGCACCCAGCCGACCAGCATGATCCAGCCCGACAGCGCGTTCTGCGGCACCGCCGGCTTCCATTTGCGCAGCAGCACCGTGCCGTACGCCCACAGGATGGCCGCGATCAAGATCATCAGCGCGCCGAACGGCGCCGCGCGCACGACGAGGACCTGCTCGCCCAGCAGCACGGCCATTCCCGCCGCACCGAGTGCGAGCCCCGCGAGCTTGCGCCGCGAGATCGGCTCGTGCAGGACGAGCGCCGCGATCGCGGTCGCCCAGATCGGCATCGTGTAGGCGAGGATCGAGCTGCGTCCGGCCGGCAACTGCTGGACGCCGAAGAGCACGAAGCCGTTCCAGCCGGTGACATTGAAAAGCGCCAGCGCGCCGAGGTGAGGCCAGTAGACGCGCGGAATGCGGATCGAACCGGCGGACAGGCGCGCGAACGCGAGCATCCCGATCGCCGCGAACGGCAGCGTGAGCGCGCGGAACGTGAGGGGCGCAAGCTCCGTCACGCCCATCTTCAGCACCGGCCAGTTGCAGCCCCAGACGAGCGCGAGCACGAGGATCGGCAGCGCGGCGCGCGCGCCGGTCACGGATTCGTTCCGTACTTCGCGACGTGCAGCGTGCGCGCCTGCGTCACCCAGCCGTCACGCCGGATGCGGCCGGGAAAGTCGGCGAGACGCGCATCGATCGCGTCGATCTCGCGCTCGGACAGCCGCGCGATCTGGCGGTAGCTCGCGATGCCCGATTGGTAAAGCATCCGCTCGATGACCGGACCCACGCCGACGATCAGCTTGAGGTCGTCCGGCATTCCCGGCGCATCGAGCAGCGGCGGCGGCGCATTGCGCTCGATGTCGACGACGATCTGCCGGTAACGCGCGGTCGCTGTGCGCGCGTCGGCGAGATCGGCGAACAGGCGCGCGCGATCGGCGGCGAAAGCGCGCAGCTGCACGCGCTCGGCGCGCGGGACGGACGGCGCGGCGATGTCGCGGTCAGCGGGAACATGCGTTGGCGGCAGCGTGCCGGTGACGGGCGGCGTTGCCGGCACGCGGCTCCGCTCGGTGCGTTGCGCACGACGGCGTGCATTGACGCCGCCCGCGCGATAGGCGGCTGCGATACCGATCGCAAGCGCGATCAACGCGACGAGCGTGAGACCGTTCAAGCGAAGCCTCGGACGTAGGAGGGCGGGATTGGCCGGCGCCCGCGCATTGTATGCGACGCACGTTCGCCGGGCCCGGTGGGCGCACACGGGGTCGACGAGTCGGACTGTTAGAATCGGGCGCGACGATGGTCCCAACCGTTTCCCATGCCGACAACGACGTCGCCGCGCCGCCCGCTGCACCGCCGCCGGGCCGCCCGCGCATTGCGTTCGGCCTGCGCGCGCTGTGGACGATCGTCGTTCTCGCCATCGTCGCCGGCGTTTATGCCTGGTATGACCAGCGCCAGATCACCCAGTCGCTGCGTGGCGACGTTGCGCAGCGCCTGACGGCCGCGGATGCGGCCGCCGCGCAATCGCGCGAGCGCGATTCCGATCTTGCCAACCAGTTGCGCGACGCGCAGGCGAAGCTCGCGCTGCTCGAGGCGCGCGTTGCCGAGTTCCAGTCGCAACAGGCGGCGCTCGAAGCGCTTTATCGCGACCTTGCGCCGTCCCGCGACGAGCTTGCGCTGTCCGAGGTCGAGCAGATCCTCGTGCTCGCGAGCCAGCAGCTTTCACTCGCGGGGAACGTGCATGCGGCCCTCGCGGGGCTGCAGGTGGCCGATGCGAAGCTCGCGCAGCTCGACCGGCCGCAGCTCGGGCCGCTGCGCCGCGCGCTGCTGCGCGACATGGACCGGCTGAAGGCCGTTCCGTATGTCGACGTCGCCGGCATCTCCATCAAGCTCGACCAGATCATCGACGCGATCGGCGGCCTGCCGCTGGCCAAGGACGAGCGCGTGGCGCCGCCGGCGGCCAGCGCGCCGTCGGCGAGCGACCCCGCCTGGATGCGCTTCCTGCGCGGCGTCTGGAACGACCTGCACAACGTGATCCGCATCGAGGTGACCGACCATCCGCCGCCGCCGCTCGTCACGCCGGAGCAGTCGTTCTTCCTGCGCGAGAACCTGCGGCTGCGCGTGCTTTCCGCGCGCCTCGCGCTGCTGGCGCGTGACGATCGCTCGTTCAAGGCCGACCTCTCGGCGGCACGCGACTGGCTCACCGGATATTTCGACCGCCGGAACCGGCAGGTGCAATCGACGCTCGCAACGCTTGCGCAGCTTTCGGCGATCTCGATGCCCGGCGAAATGCCCGACCTCGCCGCAAGCCTCGACGCGGTGCGCGCGTTGAAGTCGGCCGCCGATCGCGCGACGCGCGCACCGGCGGGCGCGGCCAGGTAATGCAACGATCGCCGTGAAGGGCCTGATCGCGTTCATCGTCATCGCGGCTGCGGCGGTGACGCTCGCGCTCGTGTTCCGGCTCAACACCGGCTACGTGCTGTTCATCGCGCCGCCGTACCGCGTCGAGCTTTCACAGAACGCATTCATCATCATCGCGCTGCTGACATTCGCCGCGCTTTACGCGCTGATCCGCGCCGGCGTGCGGCTCGCGAAGCTGCCCGCCGAGGTTCGCGAAGGCCGCCGCCGGCGCCAGTTCGAGCGCTATCGCGCAAAGCAGGACGCGGCGGTCGTTGCGCTGCTCGAGGGCCGCCATGGCAAGGCGCGGCAGTTCGCGGCCGAGGCGCTCGCGATCCCGCAATCGTCGCCGGTGGCCGCACTCGTCGGTGCGCGCGCGGCGCTCGAGACGCGCGACTTCGCGGGCGCCACGGCGATGCTCGAGCGTCCCGACACGCACGCGACCAACCTGGCGGTCCCGCGGCTGATGCTCGAAGCGGAGATCGCGCTCGAGCGCGGACAGCCGGCGGACGCCCTCGCGCGGCTCGCCGAATTGCGGCGTGAAGCGGGCTTGCATACGGCGGCGCAACGGCTCGAGTTGCGCGCGCTCAATGCGGCGCGCCGACCGGCCGAAATTCCCGCGCTCGTCGACCAGCTCGTCAAGCGCAAGGTGTACGACGCGAAGCAGGGCGAGCTGCTGCGCTCGAGCGCGCACGCGGAAGCGCTGTCGGCACTCGCCCACGATGCCGCCGGCCTGCGCTCGTACTGGGCGCACATTCCGGAGGGCGATCGGCTGCAGCCGAAGGTGGCACATGCGGCAGCGCGCAGCTTCCTGTCGCAGGGCGGCGATCGCGAAGCCGCCGACATCCTCGCCCGAAGCATCGACCGCCACTGGGATCCGCGCCTGCTGCTGACGTACGCCGAATGCCGCGCGCCCGACGCGACGCGCCAGCTCGAGATCGCCGAGCGCTGGCTCGCTGCGCACAACCAGGACGCGACGCTTCTCTACGCGCTCGGTCGCCTGTGCGAACGCCAGCAGCTATGGGGCAAGGCGCAGACGTATCTCGAGGCGAGCGTCGCCCTCGACAATCACTGGCGCGCGCATGTGGCACTCGGCGAGCTCCTCGCCACGCTCGGCCGGCACGACGAGGCGAACGCCCATCTCGCGGCGGCGCTGCGGCTCGCACTCGCCGAGTTGTCGCAGGATTGAATCGAGCGCGGGACGACTTTGCGTTTCCGGCGTCCGCGCCGCAAGTTCGCTTCTACCCCGCCTCGGTCTGTGCGGCGTAGACGAAGCTGTCGGCGAAGAATTCTTGCTCCGGAAGCCCGCGCAGCGTCGTGAAGTCGCGCTTCGCGGCGTCGATCATTGCCGGCGCGCCGCAAGCGTACACCTGGTAGCCGGACAGGTCCTTGAAGTCGTCGAGCACCGCCTGGTGCACGAAGCCCGTGCGGCCGGGCCAGGCGTCGTCGGGCGCGGGATCGGACAGCACGGGGATGAACGTGAAGTTCGCGTTCTCCTGCTGCCATCGGCCGGGCACGTCGGGCAGGTAGAGGTCGCGCTTCGCCCGCGCGCCCCAGTAGAGCACGATCTCGCGCGGAATCCGGTGATGCAGCATGTGTTCGATGATCGCCTTGATCGGCGCGAACCCGGTGCCGCCGGCGACGAAGATCACCGGCTTGTCGCTCGTCTCGCGCAGGTAGAACGTGCCGAGCGGGCCTTCGAAGCGCAGGATCTCGCGGCCCTTGTAGGTGGTGAACAGCGGATCGGTGAAGAAGCCGCCGGGCGTATGACGGATGTGCAGCTCGAGCAGTTCGTCGGCGTGCGGCGGCGTGGCGATCGAGAAGCTGCGCCGGTGCCCGTCCTTCAGCAGGAAATCGATGTACTGGCCGGCGAGATATTGCAGCCGCTCGTTGACCGGCAGCTTGAGCTTGACGATCGCGACGTCGGGGGCCGGCCTGTCGATCGATTCGATCCGGCACGGCAGCCGCTTGATCTGGATGTCGCCGGCGCGGCGCACCTCGCGCACCTCGATGACGATATCGGTCCTCGGACATGCGACGCAGAAGAGCGCCAGGCCCTTGCGCTTCTCGTCGTCGGTCAGCGTCGACGGCTGGTGCGCGCCGAAATCGACGTCGCCCGCGAGGATGCGCCCCTTGCACGTGCCGCACGCGCCGTTGCGGCACCCGTAGGGAATCATCAGGTCGGCGCGCATCGCCGCCTGCAGCACCGTCTCGCCGGGCTCGCAGCCGAACGTGTGGTCGCTCGGCCTTATGCTAATCTGCAGGGTCATGATGCAGCGGCTGTTGCTCGTGGGTTGCGGCGATATCGCGTTGCGCGTCGCCGAGCTGTTGCGGCACCGGGTGCGTCTCGTCGGCCTCACGCGCAACCGCGACGACGTGCGCAAGCTTCGAAGCCGCGGCATCGTGCCGCTGCTCGGCGACCTCGACGATCGCCGTTCGCTCACGCGACTCGATCTCGCAGCATCGGCGGTCCTGCATTGCGCGCCGCCGCCGGCCGAAGGCCGCGACGATCCGCGCACGCGCAACCTGCTCGCAGCACTTTCGGGCGCGCGGATTATACCGCGGCACTTCGTTTATCTTTCGACGTCGGGCGTGTATGGCGATTGCGCCGGCGCCCGCGTGGCGGAAACACGGCCGGTGCGTGCGCAGACCCCGCGCGCCCGCCGGCGCGCGGCCGCCGAGCGCCGGCTGCGCGCGTGGGCGTCGCATAACGGCGTGACGCTTTCGATCCTGCGCGTTCCCGGCATCTATGCGCCCACACGGTTGCCGCTCGAGCGGCTGAAGCACGGCACGCCGGCACTCGTCGCGGACGAGGACGTGTACACGAATCACATCCACGCCGACGATCTTGCGCACGCCGCGGTGGCGGCGCTTTATTTCGGACGCGCCAACCGCGCGTACAACGTATGCGACGACACCGAGATGAAGATGGGCGCGTGGTTCGACACGGTCGCCGACGCGTTTCACCTGCCGCGGCCCGCGCGGGTGTCGTGGGACGACGCCGAGCGGCGGATCGCGCCGATGCTGCTGTCGTTCATGAGCGAGTCGCGCCGCCTCGCGAACGCGCGCATGAAGCGCGAATTGCGCGTGCGGCTGCGCCACCCCACGCCGCATGCGATGCTCGCGCAATGCGCGCCGCGTGAACTGCGCCGCCAGCTTTCGCTGCCCATCGGCTGATGGAAACGGTCCCGTCCGCACCTCCGCCTGCGACGCCGCGGCGCAAGCTGACGCTCGTCGAACGGCTCGATGCGTACGAGCGCCTGATGCGCCTCGACAAGCCGATCGGCACGCTGCTGCTGCTCTGGCCGACACTTTGCGCACTGTGGCTTGCCGCGCGCGGCGCGCCGCGCGGCTCGCTCGTGCTGATCTTCGTGGTCGGCACGCTCGTCATGCGCTCGGCGGGCTGCGCGATGAACGACTGGGCCGACCGCGATTTCGACGGTCGCGTTGCGCGCACCGCGAACCGGCCGCTGGCACAGCGCATCATCGCACCGTGGGAGGCGCTCGCGGTGGCCGCAGCGGGCGCGCTCGTCGCGTTCGTGCTCGTGCTGTTCACCAATCGTGCGACGATGCTGTGGTCGATTCCCGCGCTGGCGATCGCGATCGCCTATCCGTTCGTCAAGCGCTTCTTCGCGATCCCGCAGGCGTTTCTCGGCATCGCGTTCTCGTTCGGCATTCCGATGGCGTATGCCGCGGTGCAGGGTCGCGTGCCGCCGCTCGCGTGGGCGCTCCTCGCCATCAACCTGTTCTGGGTCGTCGCGTACGACACCGAGTACGCGATGGTCGATCGTGCCGACGACGCGAAGATCGGCATCGGCACCTCGGCGCTGGCGTTCGGCCGCGCCGACGTTCTTGCGGTCGGCATCTGTTATGCGCTCTACCTCGTCGGCATGGTTTTCATCGGCCGCGTTCACGCGCTCGGCCCGGTCTACTACGCGGCGCTCGCGCTGGCGCTGCTGATCGCGCTGCATCATCTGTGGATCATCCGCGACCGCGATCCCGCGGCGTGCTTTCGCGCCTTTCTCGGCAACCACTGGCTGGGCATGACGCTTTTCGCGGGCATCGCTGCCGACTACGCATATCGCGCGAGACAGTGGCCCCGCGTGTGGTGACGAAGCGCATCGCGTCACCTTCCCGGATCGCACAGCCCGAGCGGCGCAAGCGTCGCGAAACGCCGCTGCGCGGCCTGCCGCCGGTCATCGCCGCCGATGCGCGGGTGCTGATCCTCGGCAGCTTTCCCAGTGAAGCGTCGCTTGCTGCCGCACAGTACTATGCGCATCCGCGCAACCATTTCTGGCCGATACTCGGCGATGTGCTGCATGAGCCGCTTGCGCAACTGCCGTATGCCGGGCGTCTTGCGCGCGTGATCGCGCATCGGGTGGCGATATGGGACACCATCGTCGCGTGTGAGCGCAGCGGCAGCCTCGACTCGGCGATCCGCAATGCCGAGCAGGGCGAGATCGATCATGTGCGCCGCATCGCCGTGGGATTGCGCGCGGTGTGCTTCAACGGCAAGACCGCGGCTCGCGCGCGCACCGCATGGGCGCAGGCGGGCTACGCGACGCTCGTGATGCCCTCGACGAGCCCCGCGTATACGCTGCCGATGGCCGAGAAGCTCGTGCGGTGGCGCGAGCTCGGGCATTTCCTGGAGACGCGGTGAAACGCCTGGCCGTTGCCCTGCTGTGTTCCGCTGTCGCGCTCGCCGCACACGCGCGCCGCGTCGAGCCGGTCGCCTTTCCATCGCTCGACCGCGACGCGAACGGTGCCGCCGTGCTGCTGCACGCGATGCTGCTGCTGCCCGCCGAGCCGGCGCGGGACGCTCGCCCGGCGATCGTCGCACTGCATGGATGCGGCGGGATGTATTCGACGCGCGCAGGCCACGAGGACGAGCTCGCCGAGCGGCTTGCGCTTCGTGCCGATCCGCTGCTGCGTGACGGTTACGCCGTGCTTTTCGTCGACAGCTTCCGCTCGCGCGGCGTGACGCAGATCTGCACGGTGAGGCACGCCGACAGGACCGTCAAGCTCGCGCAGCGGCGCCTCGACGCGCTGGGCGCACTGGCGTACCTCGCGCATCGCAGCGACGTGGCGAGCGGGCGCATTGCCCTGCTCGGATGGTCGCACGGCGGCAGCGTTGCACTGCAGACGATCGAGAAGCGCAATCGCACCACCGGCACAGCGTTCTTTCGCGGCGCCGTCGCGTTCTATCCGGGATGCGCGAGCGCGCTCGCGCTCGGCAGCCGCTACCGGCCGGGCGCGCCGACCCGCGTCTACATCGGCGAGCTCGACGACTGGACGCCCGCCGCGACCTGCGTCGAGCTCGGCAAGGCGATGGCGGCGCGCAACGAGGACCTGCGCGTGGCGACGTATCCCGACAGCTACCACGGATTCGACGCACCGGGCGGCAAGCTCGTGCATCGCAGCGACGTGCCGAACGGCGTGCATCCGGGCGAGGGCGTGCACATGGGACCCAACGCCGCCGCGCGCGACGCGGCCAACGCCAGCGTGCGTGCGTTCCTGCGCGAGCGGCTGCGCGACTGATAGATCAACCGCCCGGCTTGCGTCCCAGGACGCCCGTTCCCGGCCGGATCATCGAGTCGGCGGCGCCTGGCTTTCCGACCTCGATATTCTCGGCCCCGTAATCCTTGGCCGGAATGTTGCTGCCCGTGCGATAGATTTTTTCCGGTCGCCATTCGGCGTCCGCCTGTGGCGGTTGCGGGGCGCAACCGGACAGCAAAGCGAGCACGGCGGCGACAACGATGATGCGCAATCTCATGGTTTTTCCTCCCGTCAAACTACCGGATTATCCAACACAACCGAGGGCCGCTTCCCGACTTTTCGACGTAACCCCGAATCCGAACCATGGAACCTGCCTATTGCGCGACGAACGCCGCTTGCTAGACTGGCGGCGCCCTGGAGGTGAGGCACCATGAACGACGCACGATCTGCCGCGGTGATCCCGCTTCGCCCGTCCGCCGCGGACGCGCACGCGGATCTCGTCGCATTCCTGTTCACCGACATCGAGGGATCGAGTCTCAAGTGGCTCAACCATCGCGCGGCCATGCAGGAAGCGCTGCGCGCCCACGACGAGATCCTGCGCAAGGCGGTGGCTGCGCATGGCGGCGAGGTGTTCAAGACGGGCGGCGACGCGTTCAGCGCGGCGTTCCGCCGGCCATCCGACGCGGTCGGCGCTGCGATCGACGCGCAGCAGGCGCTCGCGGGCGCCGATTTCGGCAGCGTCGACGGGTTGGCGGTCCGCATGGCCGTTCACGTCGGGACGGCGGAGCGGCGTGAAGGCGACTACTTCGGCCCGGCGCTCAACCGCGTCGCGCGGCTGCTGTCGCTCGGCCATGGCGGCCAGGTGCTCGTCACGTCGTCCGCAGCGGAGTTGATCGCCGCCGAGCGCGAGAATCGCCACACGCTGCGCCATCTCGGCGCCCATCCGCTCGACGACCCGCTGCAACCGGTGGACGTGCATCAGGTCGACGTGCCGGGCTTGCCGCACGAGTTCCCGCCGCTGCGAACGACCGAGAATCGCCCGACCAACCTGCCGCGGCAGCCGGCGCCGCTGATCGGCCGCGACGCGGAGCTCGAGCGCATCCGTGCGCTCCTGTCGCAGAACCCGCTCGTGACGGTGACCGGCACCGGCGGCGTGGGGAAGACGCGCATCACGCTGGAAGCCGGCGCGCGGCTTCTCGATCGGTTTCCGGACGGCGTATGGCTCGTCGAGCTCGCCGCGATCTCCGATTCGACGCTCGTCCCGAGTGCTGCGACGAATGCGCTCGCCGTCGATACGTCTTCCGCCAAGACGCCGCAGGAGGCGCTGCTGTCGCGCCTCAAGCACCAGCATCTTTTGCTCCTCCTCGACAATTGCGAGCACGTGATCGAGGCGGTGGCTTCGCTCGTCGAGTCGCTGCTTGCGGTCGCGCCGAACGTGCGCGTCCTCGTTAGCTCGCAGGAGCCGCTCGGCATCGCGGGCGAGCAGGTGTTCCGCCTGCCGTCGCTCGCCGTGCCGAAGGATGCGCAGGTTCGCTCGGAGGACGCGATGCGCGCCGGTGCCGTACAGCTCTTCGTCGAGCGCGCGAAAGGAGCCGATCCGCGCTTTGCGCTCGACGATCGGAACGCGGCGACCGTGGCCGCGATCTGCCGCCGCCTTGACGGCATCCCGCTGGCCATCGAGATGGCCGCGGTGCGCGCGCCGATGCTCGGCGTCGACAAGCTCGCACAGAAGCTCGACGAGCGCTTCCGCGTGTTGACGGGTGGCCGGCGCACTGCGCTGCCGCGCCAGCAGACGCTGCGCGCGACGCTCGACTGGAGCTACGGCCTTCTGAGCGAGCGCGAGCGCACGGTGCTGCGGCGGCTTTCGATGTTCGCCGGCGGCTTCACGCTCGACGGCGCGGGACGCGTCGCGTCGGACGAGGCGATCGACGAGTTCGAGGTAATCGATCTTCTTTCGCATCTCGTCGCACGCTCGCTCGTCGTCGCCGACACCGACGAGGCGGGTGGCACGCGCTACCGGTTGCTCGAAACGACGCGCGCATATGCGCTCGAGAAGCTCGCGGAAGCCGGGGAATCGCCGGTGATCGAGCGCTTGCACGCGGCGTTCTTTCGCGATCTCTTCGAACGCGCGTACGCCGACTGGCAAACGACACCCGATGTCGAATGGCGCAATACCTACCTTCCGGAGCGCGACAACCTGCGCAATGCGCTCGACTGGGCGTTCGGACCGAATGGCGATAGCGCGACCGGCATCGACATCGCCGGGACGTCGTCCCGGATGTGGTGGCAGCTCTCGCTGACGGCGGAGGGGCGGCAGCGGATGGAAGCCATGGCGCCGCACGTCGACGAAAGGCTGCCAATGCACGTCGCCGGCCGCTTCTGGCTCGCGTTCGGCGGCTTCTGGACGAACATCGCACCGCTCCGTGGTGCCGAGGCGCGGGCGCGAGCGGCGGCGCTCTTCCGCGACGCCAACCTTCCGGCCGAACGCGCAGAAGCGCTCGTGTTGTACGCGCAGGGACTGCAGGAGGCGAAGGTGCAAGCGACGCTCACCGAGGCGTGGCCGCTCGTCGAGCAGGCGGGGTTGCCGCGGCTGCTCGGCTTTTATTTCACTACCAGCGCGCGTCTTCACGTCGTTTCGAACCCGGTGCTGGCGCGCGAGCATTTCGAGTCCGCGCTGCGGCATTGCGAGCGCGCCGGCGCCGAGGCGCAGGTCCTCAACACGCTGAACGATCTTGCCGATCTCACTTGGAGCACCGGCGATCTTTCCGCGGCGGTGGCGAGCATGCGCGAGGCGGTCGCGCGCGTTCGCGGCTCCCCGGTATCAGGCCGGACGATGCTCGGACAGGTGCTAGCGAACCTCGGTGGCGTACTGGTCGAGCAGGGCGAGATCGACGAAGCGCTGGTTACGCTGCGCGAGGCGATGCCGATGGTTCGCGAAGGGGGCTGGTTCTTCCGCTTTGGCGATCATCTCGCGCTGCGCCTCGCGAAGGCGGGTCGCGCCAATGCGGCCGCACGTCTGTCGGGCTATACGGATGCCGAGCACGCGCGGTTCAAGGCGGATCGCCAACTCAACGAGGCGCGCGCGCATGCAAGCGTGCGGGCGATCCTGAACGCGGCGATGGCCCCCGCCGAGCTCGCGCAACGGATGGCCGAGGGCACGAAGCTCACCGAGGACGAGGCGGCGCGGCTCGCGCTCGAGCCGTGACGCGATGGCGTATCGCGACCTGCGCGATTTCATCGCGCAACTGGAAGCGGCCGGGGATCTGAAGCGCGTTTCCGCGAGCGTCGATCCGAAGCTCGAAATGACCGCGCTGTGCGATCGCGCGTTGCGCGCGCAGGGGCCGGCGCTG
>Ga0207657_10000519_pt1 | contig 40709 bp, 49 predicted proteins | sample KBSC33metaG_FD_184316 | JGI IMG/M metagenome (GOLD analysis project Ga0207657, IMG submission 184316) | Corn rhizosphere microbial communities from Kellogg Biological Station, Michigan, USA - KBS C3-3 metaG (SPAdes) (version 2) | ecosystem: Host-associated > Plants > Roots > Rhizosphere > Soil ... | reverse complement strand
GTCTGGGAGCGCGGCGCCGGTCTGACCCAGGCTTGCGGCACCGGCGCCTGCGCGACCGCGGTGGCGGCCATCCGGCGGCGGCTGGTGCAGAGCCCGGCAGTGGTGCGGCTTCCCGGCGGTGCGCTGACGATCGACTGGGCGGCCGGCGAAGAGGTCGTGATGACAGGCGCGGCCAGCGCCGTGTTCGAAGGCGAGATAGAGCTGTGAGCGGCCCGGAGGTGATCACCCTCGGTTGCCGTCTCAATGCCGCGGAAAGCGCGGCGATGCGGGCTCTCGCGGCGGCCGAGGACGATCTCGTCATCGTCAACTCGTGCGCCGTCACCAACGAGGCGGTGCGCCAGACCCGCCAGGCGATCCGCAAGGCGAAACGCGCGCGGCCCGAGGCGCGCGTGGTGGTCACCGGCTGCGCGGCGCAGGTGGAGCCGGAGACGTTCGCGGCGATGCCCGAGGTGGAGCGGGTGGTGGGGAATCCGGAGAAGTTCTCCCCGGCCTCGTTTGGGCGGTCTGCAACGAGCGACGTTCGCGTCTCGGACGTCTTCGCCTTGCGCGAGACCGCGCCGCACCTCGTGTCGAGCTTCGCCGAGCGGGTGCGGGCGTTCGTGGAGGTGCAGAACGGATGCGACCATCGCTGCACCTTCTGCATCATCCCGTACGGGCGCGGAAACAGCCGCTCGGTGCCGGCGGGCCTGGTGGTCGAGCGAGTGAAGGCACTGGTCGGGGAGGGCTGCCGCGAGGTGGTGCTGACGGGGGTGGACGTCACGAGCTACGGCCCCGACCTTCCGGGCGCGCCGACGCTCGGGCTGCTGATCGAGCGGATCCTGCGCCACGTGCCCGACCTGCCGCGCCTCCGTCTCTCCTCGCTCGACTGCATCGAGATCGACGCGCGGCTGGAGCACATCGTCGCCTACGAGCCGCGGTTCATGCCGCACCTCCACATGAGCTTCCAGGCGGGCGACGACATGGTGCTGAAGCGGATGAAGCGGCGGCACAGCCGCGCCCAGGCCGTGGAGACGGTCGCACGCCTGAAGGCGAAGCGGCCGGCGCTGGCGATCGGCGCCGACCTCATCGCCGGCTTCCCGACCGAGACGGACGAGATGCACGAGAACAGCCTCCGCCTCGTCGACGAATGCGACATCGTCATGGGCCACATCTTCCCCTATTCGGCCAAGCGCGGCACCCCGGCGGCGCGGATGCCGCAGGTTGAGCCGGCAGTGGTGAAGGAACGGGCGCGGCGGCTGCGCGAGGCCTGCGCGCGGCGGAAGGCCACGTGGTTGGAGGGGATGGTAGGAACAGTGCAGCGGGTGTTGGTGGAAAAGGGCGGCAACGGCCATGCGGAGAATTTCGCGCCTGTCGCTCTCCCCCGCGAGGGGAGGGGAAAAGAGGGGGAGGTGATCGCATTCCGCATCCTCTCCGCCACCGCCGACGCCCTCATCGGGGTCCCGGCATGAGCGAAGGCTCCTGGCTCGACCGGCTGAACGCTGGCTTCCGCAAGACCTCGGAGAAGCTCGGCGACAATCTGACCGGCCTCTTCACGAAGTCGTTCCTCGACGAGCAGACCCTCGACGACATCGAAGAGGCGCTGATCGCCTCGGACCTTGGCCCTGCGACCGCGGCGAAGATCCGGCGGCGGCTGGCCGGCGAGCGGTTCGAGCGCGGTCTTTCCGAGGAGGCGGTGCGCGAGATCGTCGCCCAGGAGGTGGAGAAGATCCTGGCGCCGGTGGCGAAGCCGCTCGAGATCAGCGCCTTCCCGCGGCCGCAGGTGATCCTGGTCGTCGGCGTCAACGGCTCGGGCAAGACGACCACGATCGCCAAGCTCGCCCATCTGCTGCTGGAGCAGGATTACGGCGTCCTGCTCGCCGCCGGCGACACGTTCCGCGCGGCGGCGATCGAGCAATTGAAGATCTGGGCCGACCGGATCGGCGTGCCCGTCATCGCCGGGCCGGAGGGCGGCGACAGCTCGGCCATCGTCTTCGACGGGGTGAAGCGCGCGACCGCGGAAGGGATCGACACGTTGATCGTCGACACCGCCGGGCGGCTCCAGAACAAGAAGGGGCTGATGGACGAGCTCGCCAAGATCCGCCGCGTGCTCGGCCGGCTCAACCCGGCCGCGCCGCACGACGTGGTGCTGGTGCTCGACGCCACGACCGGCCAGAACGCATTGAGCCAGATCGAAGTCTTCAAGGAGGTGGCCGGCGTGACGGGGCTGATCATGACGAAGCTCGACGGCACCGCGCGCGGCGGCGTGCTGGTCGCCGCGGCCGAGCAGTTCGGCCTGCCGATCCACGCCATCGGCGTCGGCGAGCGGATCGACGATCTGCGGCCGTTCGACGCGCGCGACGCCGCACGCGCGATCGCCGGCTTGGGACGCACCGCATGACCAAGGCCCGTCCCGAACCCGGCCCCGCCGCGCGGCTGCTGATCGACCTCGGACCCCTCGTCGTCTTCTTCGCCGCCAATGCCTGGCGCGGCATCATCGTCGCGACGGGCGCTTTCATGGCGGCGATCGTCGCTTCGGTGGTCGTGTCGCTCGTACGGTACCGGCGCGTGTCGCCGATGCTGTGGTTCTCGGCGGGGATGGTGCTGATCCTCGGCGGCCTGACCCTGTGGCTGCACAACGAGACCTTCATCAAGATCAAGCCGACCATCTACTACGTCACGGTGGCCGGCATCCTCGGCTTCGGACTGCTGACGGGGCGCAACTATCTCAAGGTGATGCTCGGCACCGCCTATCCGGGCCTCTCCGAGCGAGGCTGGCAGCTGCTGACCCGCAACTGGGCGATCTTCTTCGCCGTGATGGCGGTCCTGAACGAGGCGGTGTGGCGGACGACAAGCACGAGCTTCTGGATCGGCTTCAAGCTCTGGGGCTTCCTGCCGGCCACCTTCCTGTTCGCGCTTGCCAACGTGCCGATGCTGATGCGCCACGGAATGGAGCTGGACAAGCCGGCGGCCGAGCCGCCCGTGCCGCCGTCGCAATAGAAGGATCGAAGGGGGGAGCATGGAACCGGTCATCGCGATCCGCGGCCTGTCGAAGCAATATGCGGGGGGCCACCAGGCACTCAGCGAGGTCGACCTCGACATTGCGCGCGGCGAGATCTTCGCGCTGCTCGGGCCGAACGGGGCGGGCAAGACGACGCTCATTTCCATCGTCTGCGGCATCGTCACGCCGACGACGGGGACCGTCACCGCCGACGGCTTCGACATCCAGCGCCAGTACCGCCAGGCGCGCGCGCGAATCGGGCTGGTGCCGCAGGAGCTCCACACCGACGCCTTCGAGACGGTGTGGGCGACGGTGACGTTCAGCCGCGGCCTGTTCGGCTGCCCGCCCGACCCTGGGCACATCGAGAAGGTGCTGAAGGACCTGTCGCTGTGGGACAAGCGCAAGGCCAGGATCATGGAGCTTTCCGGCGGCATGAAGCGCCGGGTGATGATTGCCAAGGCGCTCAGCCACGAGCCCGAGATCCTGTTCCTGGACGAGCCGACGGCGGGTGTCGACGTCGAGCTCCGCCGAGACATGTGGGCGCTGGTGCGGCGCCTTCGCGACAGCGGCGTCACCATCATCCTCACCACCCATTATATCGAGGAGGCGGAGGAGATGGCGGACCGCGTCGGCGTGATCTCGAAGGGGCGGCTGATCGTCGTCGACGAGAAGACGGCGCTGATGAAGAAGCTGGGCCGCAAGACGCTGACGCTGAACCTCGCCGAGCCGCTCCGGGAGGTGCCCGGCGCGCTCGCCGAGTGGCGCCTCACCCTGAAGGCGGACGGCAGCGAGCTCGAATATGAGTTCGACGCGAACGCCGAGCGCACCGGCGTCCCCTCCCTGCTGAGGCGGATGAGCGACGAGGGCATAGCCTTCAAGGACCTCAACACCCGCCAGAGCTCGCTGGAGGACATCTTCGTCAGCCTCGTCCACGAAGGTTCGCGCGAAGGAGCCGGCCGATGAGCGTCCCCGCCTTCAACCGCTACGGCGTCTGGGCGATCTACCGCTTCGAGATGGCCCGGGCCCTGCGCACGCTGTGGCAGAGCGTGGTGACGCCGGTCATCACCACCTCGCTCTATTTCGTCGTGTTCGGCGGCGCGATCGGCTCGAGGATGCACGACGTCGGCGGCGTGCCCTACGGCGCCTTCATCGTGCCGGGGCTGATCATGCTCTCGCTGTTCACGCAGAGCCTGTTCAACGCCAGCTTCGGCATCTTCTTCCCCAAATTCACCGGCACGATCTACGAGATGCTCTCGGCGCCCGTCTCGCCGCTCGAAATCGTCATGGGCTATGTCGGGGCCGCCGCGACCAAGTCGGTGCTCCTCGGCCTCATCATCCTGGCGACGGCGGCCTTGTTCGTGCCGATCACCATCCTCCACCCGGTGTGGATGGTGTCGTTCCTGGTGCTGATCGCGCTGGCGTTCAGCCTGTTCGGCTTCATCATCGGCATCTGGGGCAAGAATTTCGAGCAGATACAGTTCATCCCGATGCTGATCGTGACTCCTCTGACCTTCCTCGGCGGCGCCTTCTACTCGACCGACATGCTGCCCCAGCCGTGGCGGACGGTGACCCTGTTCAACCCGGTCGTCTACCTGATCAGCGGCTTTCGCTGGGCCTTCTACGGCAAAGGCGACGTTGCGGTGGGGGTGAGCCTCGCCGCGACCGTGGGGTTCCTGGCGCTATGCCTGGCGGTCATCGCCTGGATCTTCAGGACCGGGTACCGGCTGAAGTCGTAAGCCAATCCTCCCCTCCCTGGTAAGGGAGGGGGATCAAGGCGATTGGTCCGCTCTCTGAACGCCGTTGCCGTCGAGGTTCTGCGCGACGAATTCCCAGTTGATGAGGTTGTCGACGACGGCGTCGACGAACTTGGGCCGGGCGTTGCGGTAGTCGATGTAATAAGCGTGCTCCCACACATCGAGGGTGAGGAGCGGCTGCATGCCTTCATGCGCGACCGGCGTGTCGCCGTCGTGGAGCGATGTTACCTTGAGCGCGCCGCGGTCGAGGATCAGCCAGGCCCAGCCGCTCGCGAAATGGTTCACCGCCTCGGCCTTGAACTGCTCGAGCAAGGCCTGCGGCGAGCCGAATCCCTCCTCGATGAGCGCGGCGAGCTTGCCGGTCGGCCTGGCGGCGCCGGCGGGGGCGAGGCATTGCCAGAAGAAGCTGTGGTTCCACAGCTGGCCGCTATTGTTGAAAAGGCCCTTCTCGCCCTTGCTCGCGGCGGCGCGGATCACCTCGCTGAGCCGCGCGCCTTCCATGCCCTTCTCGCCGACGAGCGCGTTGGTCTTGTCGACATAGGCCTTGTGGTGCTTGCCGTGGTGGAATTCGAGCGTCTCCGCCGACATGTGGGGGGCGAGCGCGTCGGCGGCGAAAGGCAGATCGGGCAGTCTGAACGGCATGGGGCCTCCTCCTCGTTACGTGCTGGCGAACGCACGATCCGAGGCCGGGGCTCCGGCGCCGCCGGATGAAATTTGCGCCATCGGCGGCGCACGGGCGGCAGGCGCTATTGGTGCCGGACGCTGAAGCGGGTGAGCTCGATCTGCGGGTCCCGCCACTTGGGATCGAGCCGGCTCGCCTCGCGATAATCGAGATAGGCGTCCCGCACGCGACCTTGCATCTCCTGCGCGACGGCGCGGCCGTAATAAGCCAGCGCCGGCTTGCGGGTCCGCTTCTCGAGAGCGGTGTTGAAGAGCCCGATCGCGCCGTCCCAGTCGCGGTTCGCCCGCACGAGCGCCAGCGCCTTGTTGAGATAGGCCTCCGCCTGATTGGGATCGGTGGCGATGGCGGAATCGAAATCGGCGATGGCGCTATCGACCGCCCCGCCGCGCAGCCGCAGGATGCCGCGGTTGACGAAGGTGGCGACCCGGTCGTCGTAGCCGAGCGCGTCGCCGTAAAGCGCCATGTCGCACTGGGCGAGCGACTCGCGCGCCGGCGCCACTCGCGCCTCCGCCGCTTCGTAGCAAAGTCGGGCCGACGAATTCCCGAGGACGAGAACGGCGGCGCCGCAAGGGGTGGAAAGGGCTGCCAGGGCAGCGGCGACGAGGAATTTACCGGTCATAGCCCGAGTCCTCCTGCAATCGCCGACAAGCATAACAGGAAAGCGATCGTTACGCCATCAGCTGGTGGCGCTTCATCGCATGGCGGAGCTGGTCGTAGCTGAGCTGCAGCGCGGTGGCGGCCTGGCGCTGGTTCCAGCGACATTTTTCGAGGGCGGCGGCGAGGATCGCCTTTTCATATTCGGCGACGGCGAGGCGGAAGTCGGCGCAGCTTCCCGGGTCCCATTGCGGCGGCGGGGGCAGCGCCGCGCCTTCGGGCGGCAGGATCTCGACAATGCCCTGCGGCGGCCCGTCCTCCCGCGGCGCCTGCGCCGGCCCCTGCAGCGGCCGCCAGGGCGATTCGAACGGATCGAACTGGATGCGATCGATGGGCGTCGTCGCATCGCCCCAGCGGTAGACGGCGCGCTCGACGACGTTCCTGAGCTCGCGGACGTTGCCGGGCCAGTGATATTCGAGCATCCGGTTCATCGCGCCGGAGCTGAAGCCCGGCCAGCTCTCCCATTCCAGCTCGAGCCCCATACGCCGGCCGAAATGGTCGGCGAGCACCGGAATGTCGCTGGAGCGGTGCCGGAGCGGCGGCAGCGTCACCACCTCGAAGGACAGGCGGTCGAGCAGGTCGGCGCGGAAGCGTCCCTCGTCGGCGAGCCGGGGAAGATGCTCGTTGGTCGCCGCGACGATGCGCACGTCGACGGTGAGCGGCTTCGAAGCCCCGATCCGCGTGACCTCGCCATATTCGACGGCGCGCAGCAGCCGCTCCTGCGCGGCCATGCTGAGCGTCGCCAGCTCGTCCAGGAAGAGGGTGCCGCCGTCCGCTTCCTCGAAGCGGCCGACCCGCGACTTGGTGGCGCCGGTGAAGGAGCCGGCCTCGTGGCCGAACAGCTCCGCCTCGATGAGCGTCTCGGGAAGCGCCGCGCAGTTCATCGTGACGAGCGGGCCGTCCCAGCGGCTCGACAAGTGATGGAGCCGCTCGGCGATCAGCTCCTTGCCGGTGCCGCGCTCGCCGATCACCAGCACCGGCCGGTCGAGCGGCGCCGCGCGGCTCGCGCGCTCCACCGCGTCCAGAAAGGACGAGGATTGGCCGACGAGCTGGGTGTTGCGATCCATGGCCAATTGTTGGGACATTTTCCTGACGCTTGGCAAGGGCATCTGCGACAAAAGTCGCGGCCAAAACGACGAAAATGGCGGATTTCCGCCACTCCCGCAAATTGGCACGCCTCTTGTTTATGGGAGGGCATAGCCGCTTCGGCGGGATCAGGGAATTCAGGGAGGAAGACATGTTCAACACCGGCAAAATCGCGCAGGGCCTTCTCGCCGTCGTGCTAGCCGCCGCCTTTTCCGCGACCGCCGTCGGCGCCGCGGTCGGCCCGGCCCATGCCGTCGAGACGACCCGTATTGCGTGACGCCGCCATCCGGGTCAGGCTGTGTTTCAGCCTGGCCCGGCGGCAGGGGCTCGGGGACGGCTTCGCCCCCTTGCCGCCCCCGGCCCCTGCCGGCCCAGGCACTAAGGAGTAAGGAATGGGTATTTTCTCCCGCACCCGCGACATCGTCGCCGCCAATTTCGCCGACTTGCTCGACAAGGCGGAGGACCCGGCGAAGATGATCCGGATGATCATCCTCGAGATGGAGGAGACCCTGGTCGAAGTGCGGGCCTCCGCCGCGCGCACGATCGCCGACCAGAAGGAAATGCGCCGCCAGATCGCGCGGCTCGACAAGCTCCAGGAGAGCTGGGTGGAGAAGGCCGAGTTGGCCCTGTCCAAGGGCCGCGAGGACCTTGCCAAGGCGGCGCTGGTCGAGAAGCAGAAGGCGGCCGACATGGGCGACACCCTCAAGGCCGAGATCGAGGTGCTCGACGAGGCGCTCCGCGCGTCGGAGGCGGACATCGCCAAGCTGCAGGGCAAGCTCCGTGAGGCGCGCACCCGCCAGAACGCCATCCAGTCGCGGCTCGAAAGCGCTAACCAGCGCGCGCGGCTCCGCGAGATGTATGCCGGCCCCAAGGTGGACGACGCCTTCTCGCGCTTCGACGTTCTCGAGCGCCACGCCGACCTCGCCGAGGGCCGCGCCGACGCGCTGGCGCTGGGGGCACCGCCGAAGACTCTCGACGAGGAGATCGCCGAGCTCAGGAATTCGGAAAAGGTCGATGCCGAGCTCGAAGCGCTCAAGGCACGCATGAACGCCGGCAAGGAAGGCTGATCAGATGGGGGAAGAACTCATCATCGTCCCGCTCATCGTCATCGGGCTGCCGTGGATCATCTTCCACTACATCACCCAGTGGAAGAAGAACGCGTCGATCACCCGCGAGGACGAGAACCTGCTCGACGAGCTTCACGATCTCGCCCGCCGCCTCGACGACCGGATGTGCTCGATCGAGCGGATCATGAGCGCGGAGAATCCGAACTGGCGCCAGGTCGGCTGCGACCCCGTCGACGCCCTCGAGGGGCGGACCGCGTCTCCGCTCGCGACCAGCAGCAACGCACCCCGGAGGATCAGGTGATGAGCGCCCGGCACACCAAATTCTACCTCGATAAGCAGAACAAGAAGTGGAAGGGCGTCTGCGCTGGGATCGCCGATTATACCGGCTTCGACGTCACTCTGATCCGGCTCGGCTTCATCGTCCTGACGCTGCTCGGCAGCGGCATCGGCATCGTCGCCTACATCGCCGCGGCATGGCTGGCGCCCGTCAAGCCGCGCGAGCTGATCGCCGAGTCGCCCGAGGAAGCGAAATTCTGGCAGGGCGTGCGCACCTCGCCGGCGCGCACCGTCCGCGACGTCCGCTCCCGCTTCCGCGAGATCGACCGCCGCCTCGCCGACGTCGAGGCGTATGTCACCAGCTCGAACGGGCGCCTGGCGCGCGAGATCGAAAGCCTGCGCTGAAGCGCACGCCAAGGGGGAAGATATGAATCTGGCCTTGTTGATACCGATCGCAGCCGTCACCGTCGGCCCCATCGCCTGGGTCGCCAACAATTGGGTCCGCGCCCGCCACGGCTATCCGCTGGAAGGCCGCAAGGGAGAGCTGACGCCGCGGGAGGATCCGGCGCTCGCCGCCGAGAATGCGGCGTTGCGCGGCCAGGTCGAGCGGCTCGAGGAGCGGCTCCGGGTGCTGGAGCGGATCGCCACCGATCCCGCCGAACGCACCGCCCGCGAGATCGAAGCGCTGCGCTGAGGTTGCTGACAAGGGGAGTGGAAGACGATGGACCCGCAGAAAATCCATTTGAGCTATGAGGTGATCCTGTTCCTCTTGGCCGTGATCGGGATCGCGGTCGGCGGCTGGGTAATCACGACCTGGCTCAGGATCAAGCACGGCTATCCGCTGGACGGCGCCTGGGGCCAGGCCATCTATCCGAAGAAGAACGAGGAGGCGATGGAGCGCATCCGCCTGCTCTCGAGCGAGAATGCGCAGCTGCGCGCCGAGCTCGGATCGATCAAGGACAGGCTCGCCACCGTCGAGCGGATCGTCACCGACGACAGCCACCGCCTGACGCAGGAAATCGAAGCCCTGCGCCTGCCGAAGAATTGAGGGGAAGCGCCGTGCACGACCTCAGATATCTGATCCCGATCATCGCCTTGATGATCCCCATCGTCGCCATCCTCTCGCGCAACATCGGCCGCTTCCTCCGCCTGAAGGAGAAGCAGCTGGAGATGATCGGCGTCCAGTCGGCCGAGAAGGCGGCGCAATATGCGGCGCAGACCGAGCGGCTCGAGCAGCGCGTGCGGGTGCTGGAGCGGATCGTCACGGACAAGGGCATCGTCCTCGCCGACGAGATCGACCGCCTGCGCGACGACCGTGTCAACTGAAAGCCTGTGCCATGAACCAGTATGAATTCATCCTCGGCATCGTGTTCATCGTGATGATCGCCAATGTCATCAAGGCGATGTCGAAGCACCACGCCAAGCCCGTGGCACAGGAGCGCGATCCGGAGGCCGACCGGCTGCGCGACGAGGTCAAGGCGCTCAAGGAGCGGCTCGCGGTGCTCGAGCGGATCGCGACCGACAAGAGCGTCCTGCTCGATCGCGAGATCGAGGAGCTGAGGCACCGCTGATGGACGGTTCTCCCGCCCTCCTCGTCTACGCCTTCGCCGCGCTGGGCGCGGTGGCGATGCTCAGCCTCGCCGCGCTTCGGGCGTGGCGCGGCTGGCTGGAGCTGCGGCGCGCGCAGCTCGGTGCCGGCGGCGGCGGCACCGGCGTCGACGTCGGCGCCCTGCGTGCGCGGGTGCGGCGGCTCGAGGCGATCGCCAGCGGCCTCGACGGCTGAGCGCGGCGGCGCTACGCCGCGCGGCGTGAACGACCTCGATGCCATTTTCGCCGATTACGAGCTGCTCGACGCGGACGACCGCTACCGGCTGCTCATCGATCTCGGCCGCGATCTCGAGCCGATGCCGGACGCGCTCAAGACCGACGCCAGCCTGGTGCGCGGCTGCTCGGCCTCCGTGTGGCTCTACCCGCTGCCGCGCGAGGACGGGCGGCTCCATTTCCTCGCGGATAGCAACGCCGCGATCACGAAGGGTATCGTCGCGCTCGTCCTCGCGGCGGTGCAGGACCGCAGCCCGCACGAGATCCTCGAAACCGACATCGAGGGGGCGCTGGCGCCGTTCGATCTTCGCAACCAGCTGAGCTCGAACCGCACCCAGGGCATTCCCAACATGATCGCCCTGGTGCGCGAAACGGCCGGGCGCCTCGCTGCGTGAACCGCTTCGACTTCACGCAGGGCTTCGATCCCGAAGCCTTCACCCACATGGTCCGGCGCGTCGGCCACGGCGGCGCGCTCGGCATCCATTATATCGCCCACGGCCCCGACTGGGTGGAGCTGGGGCTGGACTATCAGGAGAAGCTGGTCGGCGTCGCGGAGACCGGGGTGCTCGCCTCCGGGCCGATCATCAGCCTGATGGACATGGCGACGAGCATGGCGATCTGGATGAAGCTCGGCCGCTTCCGCCCTCAGGCGACCCTCGACCTCAGGGTCGACTATCTGCGGCCCGCGACGCCTGGCCAGCGCATCGTCGGGCGCGGCGAGTGCTATGGGATGACGAAGAGCATCGCCTTCGTCCGCGGCACCGCCCACGACGGCGACGCCGACGACCCCGTCGCCCACGTCACCGGCACCTTCATCGCGACGGAGTGACGCTCCGCCGGTCCTCCGCCTTCTTCAGCACTTCGTAGGCGGCCTGCACCTGCTGGAATCGCCTCGCGGCTTCCTGGTCGCCGGGCGCCGCGTCCGGATGGTTTGCCTTGGCGAGGCGGCGGTAGGCGGACTTGATGTCGTCGAAGCTCGCGTCGGTCTCGACCTCGAGCACGTCAAGGGCCCGCATCTCCTCGCGCGAGCGGGTGCCGTCGCCGGGGCCGGCCCAGGCGTATTGGGCGGACTGGCGGTAGCCGTCGTTGCCGCACTTCTCGTCGGCCTCGCGCGCCGCGGCCTCCTCGGCGGAGAGGCCCTGGAAGTAATTCCAGTTGCGGTTGTATTCCGCCGCGTGGCCCTCGCAGAACATCCAGCGCTCTGGGCTGTTCGGCGCCTTGGGCGCGGGATGATTGCCCGGATTGGTGCAGCCTTCGCGGTCGCACAGGCGAATCTGCGCCGCCTCGCGGCTGCTGCCATAGCCTCGCCAGCGCGGAAAACCCCAGTCGTTGGAACGCGTCTGCTTCGCCATCGCCCCGGCAGATAGGGCCTCGCGGGCGAAGCCGCCACCCGCGCCGGCGGAAAAGTGCCAGAGGATCTGTAAGCCGGGTTCTGTCCATCCGCCTTGGCCAAGGCTTCAGCGGACTGGGCGACCATTCCTCTAGGAGACGGATTGCTCCGCCCCTCCAGCAACCAACCCGGGCGACGAGCCGGAACAGGCCCTCGGGTTTCCCCAAAAAGTACTACTTTTTGGGGTGGCCCCTTGCCGCCCCTATTCGGTCTTGCTCCCGGTGGGGTTTACCGTGCCGGCGCCCGTTGCCGGGGCCGCGGTGGGCTCTTACCCCACCCTTTCACTGTCGCAGCGCCGAAGCGGTTGCGACCTGCTTTCTGTTGCACTGTCCCTGACCCCGGATCGAGCCCGGGGCCGCCGGGCGTTACCCGGCACCGTCGTTCCGTGGAGCCCGGACTTTCCTCTCCGCCGTCGCCGGCGCAGCGGTCGCCCGATCCTCTGGCGCGACTCATGTATAGGAAGCGCTCCTCGGGTCCAAGAGCAGGCCCAACAGGATGGCGCGGCATTCGCCGTCGATGATCCCGTCGAGCAGTTCCGGGCGGTAGCGGCGCTGGAAGGCGATGATCGCCTTCTTGGGGTCGTGGACGTCGTAACCGAACCGCTCGAGGGCGAGCAGGAAGCCGCCGTCGGTCCAGTGCGGGTCCATCAGGTTCCTGGTCGGGCGCGCCATGGCGAGGCCGAGCTTGGCGAAGCGGCCCCAGGGGAAGAGCTCGCCCGGATCCTCCTTGCGGGTGGGGGCGATGTCGGAATGGCCGACGACGTAGGGCGGGCGGATCTTGTGGCGGCGCACGATGTCGGCGACGAGCGGGATCAGCGCGTCGATCTGCGGGATCGGGAAGGGCCGATAGCCGAATTCGTGGCCAGGATTGACGATCTCGATGCCGACGCTCGCGCTGTTGACGTCGGTGACGCCCCGCCACCACGATTTGCCGGCATGCCAGGCGCGCTTGTCCTCCGGGACGAGGCGCAGGATCTGCCCGTCCTCGGCGACCACATAATGGGACGAGACGCCGGACTCCGGCGAGCGCAGCCGCTGGATCGCCTCGGCGCCGTCCCGCATCCCGGTATAGTGGAGCACCAGCATGGTGATCGGGAGCTTGCGGTCGTCGCAATTGGGCGAAGGCGCTTCGATGATGTCGCTCATGGCGCCGGGCAAACCGCGCCAAAAAGGCGCCGGCGTCAAGAGGCCGCGGCGATGCGGCGGGGCTGCTGGGCGGCGGCGCGCAGGTAGAGGCCGCGGCAGTCCGGATCGGCGGCGAATTCGTCGGTCTGGCCGATCACCGTCTCGCCGGCGCCCAGCATCAGCACCGCGTCCGCCGTCGCCGCCGCGGCAAGGCGGGCGAAGACCGTCCGCCTTCGCTCGGCACAGAAATAGAGAAGGACGTTGCGGCAGAGGATGATGTCGAAGCTTGCCGGCGGCGGGGGGGGCAGATCGAGCAGGCTTCGCGTCTCGAATCGCACCATGCGGCGGATTTCGTCGGCGAGCTGCCAGGTCTGCCCCTCCTTCTCGTCGAACCAGCGCATCATCTGGGTGACGGGGAGGCCGCGCTGCACCTCGAATTGGCTGTAGAGACCCTGGCGCGCCCGCTCGATCGCCGCGCGTGAGACGTCGGTGGCGACGATGTCGACGCTCCAGCCCTGCCAGCGCGGCTTCTGCTCGGCGAAGCGCATCGCGATCGAATAGGCTTCCTGGCCGGTCGAGCAGCCGGCGCACCAGATGCGCAGCCGCTTCGTGGCGGCGCGGGCGCGCTCGATCCGCGACAAAGCGGAGCCGAGCAGCAGGTCGAAGGCCGGCCGGTCCCGGTAGAAGAAGGTCTCGTTGTTGAGCAACGCCTCGACGACGGCGTCGGCGAGGCCGGCGGGACGGCCGGCCGCGACCGCGGCGACGAGGCGATCGGCCGAGCCGTGGTCGCGGATGAAAGGCTGGAGCGCGCTCTCGATGCGCCAGCGGCGGCTGACCGCGAGACGCTGGCCGGTGCGCGCCTCGAGCAGGCCGGCGAGGATGCGGGCGGAGGCGTCGCTCAGCTCCATGCCGGCCTCCGCGCGCGTTCGGCGACGACCTCGGCAAGGTCCGCGGGCGCCGCGATCCGCGAGGCCAAACCGGCCGTGGCGATTGCACCCGGCATGCCCCAAACCGCGCTCGACCCCTTGTCCTGGGCGAGGAGTGCGCCGCCCCGCTGGGCGAGGCTGCGCGCGCCGGCGAGTCCGTCCCGTCCCATGCCGGTGAGGACGACGCCGAGGCCGCTCCGGCCGTATATTTCCGCGACGCTGCCCAGCATCACGTCGACGGACGGCAGGCAGCCGCTCGCCGCGGGCGCGGTGTCGAGACGCACGCGGACGCGGCTGCCCTGCTGCTCCAGCGCGAGATGGGCGTCGCCCGGCGCGATGACGATATGGTCCGAACGGAGTTCCATCCCCTCTTCCGCCACCCGCGCCGGACGGCCGGCGGCGGCGGCGACCTGGCAGGCGAAGAAGGGCATGAACAAAGCCGGCAGGTGCTGGGTGACGAGGATCGGCGCGCCAACCCGCGGCGGCAGCTTCTCGAGCAGCGACGCGATGGCGTGGAGGCCGCCGGTCGAAGCGCCGATGGCAAGGCAGCCGAGCCGGTAGGGCTCCACCTCCCGCAACGGCGCCGGCGCGCCGCCCGCGGCTCGGGCCGGCTCCGGCGCCTCGCTGCGGCCGATGCGGCGGAGGCGCTCGGCGAGCACCGTGGCGAAGCGGCCGGCGAAATTCTCGGTGCCGGGCTTGGGGAGGGTGTCGGCGGCGCCCATGGCGAGCGCCTTCACCACGGCCTCGGCCCCGGCCTCGCATTGCGACGAGACGACGAGCACCTTGGCGCCGCGACCGAGGCGAAGGATTTCCGGAAGCGCGTCGAGCCCGCTGGTGCCGGGCATCTCGACGTCGAGCAGGACGATGTCGACCTGGACGCGGCGGAGCGCGGCGATGGCTTCGTCGGCGGTGGCGGCGGTGGCGGCGACCTCGAAGCCCGCCTGGCTCGTCACCATCCGCGCGAGCACGGCGCGGGCGACGGCGCTGTCGTCGACGATGAGGAGGCGGATCGGCGGCGGAGATGCGAGCGCCGCCGCGGCGGCGGCGCGGGTCACGCCACCCCGACGATCTGCAGCTTGCTCTCGAGCGTCTCCCGGTCGAACGGCTTCATCACATATTCGTCGGCGCCCGCATCGATCGCAGCACGGATGTGGGCGGTGTCGTTCTCGGTGGTGCAGAAGACCACCTTGGGCTGGCTCGCGAAGGCGCGGGCGCGTAGCGTGCGCAGGAACTCCATCCCGCCCATCACCGGCATGTTCCAGTCGAGCAGCACGACGTCCGGCATCTTCGCCTCGCAGCGCGACAGCGCCTCGCGCCCGTCCTCCGCCTCGTCGACCGCGAATTGCAGCGTCTCGAGGATATGGCGGGCCACCTTGCGGATGACCTTGGAATCGTCGACGACGAGGCAGCTCTTCATACGGGTCTCGCTTTTCTGGCGTGCGGACGGATGGTTAGCGGCAATCCGTTAGGACAGGCTTAATGCTCAGGCCGCTTCGGCCTGGGGGCCGGCGACGAGCGCCGCGAGATCGAGCAGCAGCATGAGGTCGCCCTCGGCTTCCACCGCGCCGCGGGCGACGCGGCTCCAGCCCGGCCCGGCGGCGGCGGCGAGCGGCCGAATGTCGCCGGCCTCGACGACATCTTCGACCGCGTCGACGAGCAACGCGTAGGGATGGCCCTCGACGACCGCGACGACCGCGTCGCGCGGCTTCTCGGCCGCGCCGAGGCCGATCGACGCCCGCCCGTCGATGACGGTGAGCACCCGGCTGCGCAGCGCCGCGAGGCCGGCGACGTGGCGCGCGGCGCCGGGGACGGGCGCGATGGCTTCGATCTCGACGACCGCCTCCATTTCCTCGGCGAGGAGGGCGACCCGCTGTCCGGCCAGGGTCAGGACGAGGACCAGACTCATCCGCGCGCCCTCCCAGCCGCCAGCGCGGCGAGCAGGCCGGCGCGGTCGTAGCGGTGGACCGCCCCCTCCCCCGCGGGCCCCGCGCCGCCGGCAATGCGCAGGACGCGCCTCGCGGGCGGCGGCTCCGCATCGTCCGCGACGATGGCGAGATCGGCCTCGCCTTCGTGGCGGACTTCGTAGCCCGCCGCCTCCACGAGAGGCCGCAGGATCGTCTCCATGAACGCGTCGCCCGCGGGCAGCAGGCAGACCGGGCGGGTCGCGCCCTCGGGCGCTCCGGCATGGCGGCCGAACAGCCAGTGGAGGTCGAGCAGCTCGACCTGCTCCCCGTCCACCAGAGCGACGCCGCGAACCTCGCCCGGCGTCGGAGCCGGTATCGGGGAGCCGGACCATTGGATCATGTCGAGCACCTCGGCGACGCCATAGGCGATCTCGCTCGCGCCGTCGGTGAGGCGGAGGGCGCGGATGCGCGCCTCGGGTGCCGTTTCGCCGCAGCCTTCGAGCGGCAGGATCGTCTCGCCGATGGCGACCCGGAGGCGCCCCGCGGTTGCGGCGATGGCGTCGGGACGCACCTCCTCGATGCGCTGCGCCGCGCTCGCCTCGACCATGCGCCGGGCACCGTCGAGGGCGCGGAACAGCAAATAGGGGACGGCGGCGCGCTCGGCGCGCGCCGGCCGTTCCGGCTCGGCGGCACTCTCCTTGCGCGCGAGCGACACGCCGGCACGCGCGGCGATGCCGGGCGGATCGAGGAGCAGGACCGGCCGTCCGTCGTCGGCGAGCGTGGTGCCGGCGTAGAGGCCCGCCGCCATCACCGCGGGCGCCGCCGGTTTCACGACGAGCTCCTCATGGTCCTGCACCGCATCGACCGCGAGCGCGTAGAGGCCGCCGCCGGCCGGCTTCAGCACGACGAGCATGCGCGACTCCGCGTCGGCCGCCGGCGCGGCGCCGATCAAAGCCCCGAAATCGACGAGCGGCAGCCGGCGCTCGCGGATCGTCGCCACGGCGGCATGGCCGAGCGCCTCGACCCGGACGGTGTCTGCCTTGACCCGGACGATCTCCTCGATCGCCGAGCGGGGGATGGCGAATGCATGGCCGGCGACCCGGACGGTCAGCGCGGGAATGATGGTGAGGGTGAGCGGCACGCGCAGGGTGAAGGTCACGCCCTCGCCCTTGCGGCTGTCGACCTCGACGACGCCGCCGATCCGCTCGACGTTGGCGCGCACCACGTCCATTCCGACGCCGCGTCCGGAGAGGTTGGTGACCTCGCGCGCGGTCGACAGGCCCGCCTCGAAGATGAGGGCATGCTTCTGCGCCGCGGTCAGCTTCGCCGCGCGGGCTTCGTCGACCAGCCCGGCGGCGAGCGCTTTTTCGACCAGGCGGTCGCCGTCGATGCCGCGGCCGTCGTCGGCAATCTCGATCAGGATCTGGTTGCCGGTCTGGCGCGCGGAGACGTGGAGGCATCCCAGCGCCGGCTTGCCGGACCGGGCGCGCTCCTCGGCCGTCTCGATGCCGTGGTCGATGGCGTTTCGGACGATATGGGTGAGCGGATCGCGGATCATCTCGATCATCTCGCGGTCCAGCTCGACGTCGCCGCCGTCGATGTCGAGCGTCACCTTCTTGCCGGTCTCGGTGCCGAGATCCCGGACCATGCGGGGAAGCGCCGCGAAGAGGTTCTCGATGCGCTGCATCCGCGTGCGGGTGATGGCGTCGCGCAAGTCGGCGATCGAACCCGAGACGCGCTCGAAGCAGGCGGCGACCTCGGCGTCGTGATCGCCGTCGCGCAGTCGCCTCGCCAGCGCATTGCGGGCGAGGACGAGATCGGAGACCCCGCTCATCATCCGGTCGAGCAGGTCGATCGGGAGGCGGATGGTGCGGACCGCCGGGCCGCGGGCCGCGCCGGGGGCGGACGCCACCGCCTGCGCTTCCGGGTGCGGCGCCGCCTCGACCCTCGCGAGCGCCTCGATCAGCGCCTCGTCGTCCGCGCTGGCGAGGGCGTCGCCCGTCTCGATCGCCTGGACCAGCTCGCCGAGGCGGTCGATCGCGGCGAGGACGGCGCTGACCAAAGCGTGGTCGGCCTGGCGCTTGCCCGAGCGGACGGCGGCGAGCGCGTCTTCGGCGGCATGGCTGAGCGCGGTGATGCGCGGCAAGTCGAAGAAGCCGCTATTTCCCTTCACCGTGTGGACGAAGCGGAAGATCTCGTCGAGGCGGGCGCGGTCGTCGGGCGCCCCCTCCCAGGCGACGATCGCGCCGCCGAGCGCGCCGAGCATGTCGCGGGTCTCGGCGATGAATTCGGTGAGAAGTTCGTCCATGGCCCCGCGCGCTCGCTGTCCGGCGGCTATGCGAGGGCCATGGTAAAGGGGGGGTTAAAGGGGGGGGTTAAAGGGGGGGCGAGGTAAGACCGAGACCCTTGCCTTGCCCCGTCATGCCGGACTTGATCCGGCATCCACCTTCTTCTTCACAGTATTTCGTGGTGAGAAGGTGGACCCCGGATCAAGTCCGGGGTGACGACCTGAGCGCTCCGATCAGCCTCACTTGCCTACGCCGGTATGCTCGCCCCGATCAGCAACACCCCCTCCTCCTGGTCGGCGACCTGGATTTCGCCGCGGCCGTCCTCGACGAGGCAGTGGGCGAGCCAGGCGGCGGCGGCGCGGGGGGCGAGGCCGTCCTCGCCCGTCTCGCCGAGCAGCACCTTCTTGAGTTCCGGGTCGAGCACGATGCGGGGTCCCTCGGCGCGGACGACCATGTCGAGGCCGGCCTCGCTCCTCTCGGCGCCGATGTCGAGGCGGCCGCCGCGCACCAAGGCATCGCCGGCGAGGAGGACGAGGTTCAGGAGCACTTTCAGGGCCGCCTTGCCCATGGTCGGCTCGTCGACCATCCAGCCGACCTGGATGCGGCCGTCGCCGCCGAACAGGCCCTCGATCGCGACCCGCGCCTCGCGCGTGTCGACCTCGTCGCCGAACCCGCCGGCCGCGCCGAAAGCGAGGCGAAAGAATTTGAGCTTGTTCGCCGAGGCCCGAGCGCTCTCGCCGAGCAGATCGAGGCAGCGGGCGCGCATCTCCGGATCGTGCTCGTCGGTAAGCAGCTCGATGCCGTTGTTGAGCGCCCCGACCGGCGACAAGAGGTCGTGGCACAGCCGCGAGCAGAGGAGGCTGGCAAATTCGTGCGATTTCATGGCGAAAGGCGGCCCCCGTTCGACGACTTACCCCCTAATGGCGGCATGGGATTCGGCTTGCAACCCGCCGAGGCTTGATATCCGTTTCCGCCACGCCACATCGGGTGTCGAATGACCCGGGGGGAGCCGAGCATTACCGCCACCATCGCCGCCGATGCCGCCGGCTGGCGCCTGGACCGGGCGCTCGCCGCCGCCGTGCCGACCCTGTCGCGCGAGCGGCTGAAGGCGCTCATCTCGAGCGGGCGCGTGACGGGCCCGCAGGGACTCGTCAGGGACCCGGCGGCGAAGGCGCTGGAGGGGGCCTACCAGGTCGACGTGCCGGCGCCGGAGCCGGCGCATAACGAGGCGCAGGATATCCCTCTGGAGATCCGCTTCGAGGATGAGCATCTTCTGGTCGTCGAAAAGCCGGCCGGGATGGTCGTGCATCCGGCAGCCGGGAACCGGGACGGGACCCTGGTCAACGCCCTCCTCCACCATTGCGCCGGCCGGCTCTCCGGAATCGGCGGGGTGGCGCGGCCGGGGATTGTGCACCGGATCGACAAGGATACGTCGGGCCTGCTCGTCGTCGCCAAGACGGACGTGGCCCACGAAGGGCTGGCGGCGCAGTTCGCGAAGCACAGCATCGACCGGCGCTATGCGGCGATCGTCGCGGGGCGGCCAGTGCCCGCGGAGGGCAAAGTCGACGCCCCCCTCGCCCGCTCCAGCGCCAACCGGCAGAAGATGGCGATCGTCGAAGACGGGCGCGGCAAAAGGGCGGTGACGCACTACCGCACGATTCGCGCGCTGAAGGACGCGGCGCTGGTCGAATGCCGGCTGGAGACGGGGCGGACTCACCAGGTGCGGGTCCACATGACCTCGCTCGGCCACCCCTTGCTCGGCGATCCCGTCTACGGACGCATCCGATCGGCCTCGCGGGACGTATTGAAAGAATTGGGTTTCCAACGCCAGGCGCTGCACGCCGCGGAGCTTGGCTTCAGACACCCGGTGACAGGGGCGGCCTTGTCGTTCAAAAGCGACATTCCGTCCGATATGCAGGAACTGTTAAGCGCGCTTGCGCTATAGACGGCAACGGACCGGCACGGATGACGAAGATCACCGGCCGTCCACAGGGAGTGAGACAGGACGATGGCAAGCGGTAAGAGTGTCGCGACGATCCCCGCCATGGGCGGCGAGGCGGGCCTCAACCGCTATCTCGCCGAGATCAAGAAATTCCCCATCCTCGCCCCCGAGGAGGAGTTCATGCTGGCCAAGCGCTGGACCGAGCATCAGGATACCGATGCGGCGGCCAAGCTGGTCAACTCGCACCTCAGGCTCGTCGCCAAGATCGCGATGGGCTATCGCGGCTACGGCCTGCCGGTCTCGGAGCTCATCTCCGAGGGCAATATCGGCCTGATGCAGGGCGTGAAGAAGTTCGAGCCGGACCGGGGCTTCCGCCTCGCCACCTACGCCATGTGGTGGATCCGCGCGTCGATCCAGGAATTCATCCTGCGCTCCTGGTCGCTCGTGAAGATGGGCACCACGGCGGCGCAGAAGAAGCTGTTCTTCAACCTCCGCCGGATGAAGAACCAGATCGAGGCGTTCGAGGACGGGGACCTCAAGCCCGAGGACGTCACCAAGATCGCCACCGACCTCGGCGTCTCCGAGGAGGACGTCGTCTCGATGAACCGCCGCATGGCGATGGGCGGCGACACGTCGCTCAACGTCCCGCTGCGCGAGGACGGCGAAGGGACGTGGCAGGATTGGCTGGTCGACACCGATCCGCTCCAGGACGAGCGCGTCGCCGAGGCGCAGGAGAGCCGCGTGCGGCACGACCTGCTCGTCGAGGCGATGGAGAGCCTGAACGAGCGCGAGAAGCACATCCTCACCGAGCGGCGCCTGACCGACGAGCCGAAGACGCTGGAGGAGCTCTCCCAGGTCTACGACGTCAGCCGCGAGCGCATCCGCCAGATCGAGGTCCGCGCCTTCGAGAAGCTCCAGAAGGCACTGATGAGCCTGGCGGGCGAGCGGCGGCTGCTGCCGGCGATGTGAGCCTTTCCTCCGTCCGCGGACGGAGGAAGCGGTTCTTGACCGCGGCGCCCGCCTCCCCTGTTATGCCCGCAAATCAGGGGAGTATCCGATGACCGATTCGACCTGGCGGCGCCGCGGCGCCTTGCTCGGCCTGCTGCTCGCGCTGCCGCTCGCGGCCGCGGATGCGGCGCCTCCCGCTGCGGCCGGCGCGTGGGTGGTGAAGCCGGAATGGGTGAAGGCCGACGAGGAAGCGCTCGCCAGCGACGCCCTGCAGGGCCGCGGCAGCGCCACCGCCGACGAAGCGAAGGCCGCGGACTGGGTGGCGGCGCGCTTCGCCGAATTCGGCCTCGCCCGTGCGCCCGGGATGGACACCTACCTCCAGAAGGCGACGGTCATGCAGCCGGAGCTTTCCGGGGCGCCGGTGCTGAGCGCGGGGGGCGAGGCGCTCGGCAACGTCGCCCTGCTGATGGCGCCGCTCGGAGAGGTGCGCGGGGCGCTCGCGGTCGCTTCCTCGGCGGACCCCGCCGCGCTGCCGACGGCCGACATCGTCGCAATCACCTCCGACAAGGCCGACCTCTCGGCGATGGCCGAGGCGGCGCACGCCAAGGGCGTCAAGCTGCTGCTGGTGCGCGAGAGCCCGCTCACCAAGATGGTCGTCCAGCAGATGGGCGGGCGGCCGCAAATGTCGGCCTATCTCGAGGGCCAGACGCCGCATGCCATGGCCGTGGCGGCCGTGCCGGGCCGGGCGTTCGACCGGCTCGTTCGCGACCCCGGCAAGGAAGTCGTGCTGGCGCTGCCGGGGCTGACGATGGGCCGCGGCACGACCACCAATGCGATCGGCTACCTGCCCGGCACCGACCCGGCCGCGGGCGTGCTCCTCCTCAGCGCCCATCTCGACCATCTCGGCCGCCGGCCCGACGGGACGATCATGCACGGCGCCGACGACGACGCGTCCGGCGTGACCGCGGTGGTGGAGCTGGCGCGGGCGCTCTCCGCCGCCCCGCGCAGCCGCCGCGGCATCCTCTTCGTGTGCTACGGCGCCGAGGAGCTGGGCGGCTTCGGCTCGGCCTATTTCGGCGCGCACCCGCCGGTGCCGCTCGACAGGATCGCGGCGAACATCGAGTTCGAGATGATCGGCGCGCAGGACCCGAAGCTGCCCAAGGGCGCGCTGATGGTCACCGGCTACGAGCGCTCCAACCTCGCCGAGACCCTCGCCGCCCACGGCGCGCAGGTCGCGCCGGATCCCTATCCGAGCGAGCATTTCTTCGAGCGTTCCGACAATTACCAGCTCGCGCTCAAGGGCGTGGTCGCCCACACCCTCTCCGGCTGGGCGACGACTCCGGTCTACCACAAGCCGACCGACACGATCGCCAATCTCGACCTGCCGTTCATGACCTCGGCCATCCAGTCTCTGATCGAGCCGGTGCGCTGGCTCGCCGCGAGCGACTTCCAGCCGCAGTGGAAGAGCGGCGGCCAGCCGGGCCGGTGATGCGGCGGCTTCGGCATGACGCCGCGTCCCGCGTCTCGTAGAGGGCGGCGATGGCAAGGGTGAGAAGAGCGGCGCGCCGCGGCACGCGGCGCGGGTGGGGCTGGCGGATCCTCAACTGGATCGCGGGGCTGATCGTCGGCTTCGTGGTGCTGAGCCTGCTCTGGGTGCTGCTCTACAAATGGGTGAACCCGCCGACGACGCTGACCATGCTCGGCGATCGGCTGCAGGGCCGCAACGTCGCGAGGCGGTGGATGCCGGTCGGTGAGATCGACCGCGACATGGTGCGCGCCGTCATCGCCGCGGAGGACAGCAAGTTCTGCGCGCACTGGGGATTCGACCAGGATGCGATCGCGGCGGCGATGAAGCGCAACGCGCGGGGCGGGTCGATCATCCGCGGCGGCTCGACGATCAGCCAGCAGACGGCGAAGAACGCCTTCCTGTGGCAGGGCGGCGGCTACGTTCGGAAGGGCTTCGAGGCCTGGTTCACCCTCCTCATCGAGAACATCTGGGGCAAGCGCCGGATCATGGAGGTGTACCTGAACCTCGCGGAGACGGGGCTCAGCACCTACGGCGTCGATGCGGCTTCGGAGCGCTATTTCGGGCATGACGCGTCGAGCATGAGCCGGATCGAGGCGGCGCGCATCGCGGCCGTGCTGCCGCTCCCCAAGAAGCGCGGCGCGGTGGCGCCGAAGGGATTCACGCGGCGCTACGGCAACATGATCGCGGCGCGGATCCCGGTGGTGGCGGGCAACGGCCTCGACGCCTGCGTCTATCGCAGCGGCGAGGCCCCGGCGGAGCGGCCCGAGCCGGTCGCGGCGAGGCCGCGCAAGGCGGCTCCCGCCCCGGCCCAGCAGCCGGTGCCCGGGGAGGAGCTCGAGCAGCGCCAGGCGGCGCCGGCGCAGGAGGAGGAACCGCCCGCCGAGGCGCCGCTTCCCGGCAACGGCGGCTGAGCGCCTACCAGACGAAGGGAATGAGCGCCCAGCGCTCCGCGCGGTAGCGCGCGAAGGCGTCGCCGAAGCGGCGCGCGAGGCTCGCTTCCTCGACCCGGATGCGAATGGCGAAGCCCGCGAGCGGGAGCAGCACGAGGGCGCCGAGCGATAGCCAATTGCCGATCGCGAAGCCGATGCCGCCGAGCGTCGCCAGCGCGCCTGTGTAGGAGGGGTTGGCGAGGCGGCGGTACGGCCCGGTGTCGATCAGCCGGTGATCGTCCTGCGTCGTCACCGTGACCCGGAAATAGCGGCCGAGCGTCCGCACCGCCCACAGGCGAAAGGCGATGCCGCTCCAGGCCAGTGCGGCGCCGATGGCGACGAGGAGCTGGGGTGGCGCGGGAACGCGGAGCGACGGCAGGGTCGGCGGCGCCGAGAAGGCGATGAACATGGCCGCGGTGATGGCGAGGCTGATCGCGGTTGCGCTGCCCCGGTCCTCCCGCACCCCGGCGACGCCGCGGCGGTCGCGGGCCCAGAGGCTCAGCTCGACCGCACCCCACGCCGCGAAGGTGCCCCAGAAGAGGAGCCGCAGCGCAGGCGCCGCGACGTAGGCCGGGAGGTGGGAAAGATCGTGCATCGGGATTGCCGCTCCGGCCGTATTATTGATATAATACACGGGTGGCGAGCGAGGACAAGACTCCGGCCGTACCCGTCATCCCGGCGCAGGTCGGGATCTCTCGCAGGACGGGCTCGGCGTGGGTGTGCTGGAGATCCCGGCTTTCGCCGGGATGACGCGGCCGTCCGGCGGAGCGCGCCGTCAGAACGGCATCTTGAAGCCGGGCGGGAGCTGGAGGCCGCCGGTGACGTCGTGCATCGCGCCTTGCGCCGCTTCGTCGGCCTTGGCGCGGGCGTCGTTGATCGCGGCGGCGACGAGGTCCTCGACCATCTGCTTCTCGGAGGGCGCCAGCAGGCTCTCGTCGATCTCGACGGAAATGATCCGGCCCTTGGCGCTGGCCCGGACCTTGACGAGGCCGCCGCCAGACGCCCCCTCGACCTCGACCTTGTCGAGATTGTCGTGGGCCTGCATCAGCTTGGCCTGGGCCTCCTGGGCCATCTTCATGATGTCGTCGAAATTGGGCATTTACGCGCTCCCTCGTTCGCCGGCGCTGTAGCGCGCGAGCTCGGCGCCTGGGAAGGCCTCCAAGGCAGCCCGCACCACCGGCGCGTCGAGCACCTGCTGCTTTGCATGTTCCTCCGCGGCGAGCTCCTGCTCGTGGAGAGTCGGCTCGCCGCCCGTGTCGCGGGTCTCGACCTTCCAGGCCTGGCCGGTCAGCTCCTTGAGCGCGGCGGGAAGCTCGCGCGTGTCGATCGGCCGCTTCGCCGAGAAGACGAGCTCCTGCGGGCCGTAGCTTATGACCCGGGCATAATCGTGGAGCTGGTGGGCGAGGTGCTGGCGGCCCTTGCCGGCGAGCGTGGCGACGAGCGCGCGGAAGGTCGGCGGCGCCTGCATCAGCGCCGGCTGCTCCGCCGCGCCGGAGGGCGCGGCGGCCGGGGCGCGGGCGGCGACCGCCTCGCCGCTCGCCAGCCGCTCCATCAGCGTCGCGGGATCGGGGAGCTCCGAGGCGTGGATGACGCGCAGCAGCGCCATCTCGGCGGCCTCGAGCGGCATCGGCGCCTGGTGGACCTCGGCGAGGCCCTTGAGGAGCAATTGCCAGAGGCGGTGGATGGCTGCGTAGGAGAGGCGGCTCGACCAGTCGGCATAGGCGTCGCGCTCCTCGGCGGACTGGGCCGGATCCTGCGCGCCGCCGACCTTGGCGCGGGTGATGCCGTGGACGCTTTCGAGCAGGCCGCGCAGCACCGCCGACGGCTCGACGCCGAGGTCGTATTGGTCCTTGAGCGCCGCCAGCGCGGCCTGCGCGTCGCCGGCGAGGAGCAGGCCGAGCAGCCGACGGATCGCGCCGCGGTCGGAGAGGCCGAGCATGGCGCGGACCTGATCGGCGGTGACTCCGCCGGCGCCGTGGGCGATCGCCTGGTCGAGGATCGACAGGCCGTCGCGCGCCGACCCTTCCGCGGCGCGGGCGATGAGCGCGAGGGCGCCCTCCTCCACCTCGACCTCCTCCTTGCGCGCTACCTCGGCGAAATGGGCGGCGAGGGTCTCGGCCGGGATGCGCCTGAGGTCGAAGCGCTGGCAGCGGGAGAGGACGGTGACCGGGACCTTGTTCACCTCGGTCGTGGCGAAGAGGAATTTGACGTGCGCCGGCGGCTCCTCGAGCGTCTTCAGGAGCGCGTTGAACGCGTTCTTGGAGAGCATGTGGACTTCGTCGACGATGTAGACCTTGTAGCGCGCCGAGACGGCGGCGTAGCGCACCGCCTCGATGATCTCGCGCACGTCGTCGACGCCGGTGTGCGAGGCGGCGTCCATCTCGACCACGTCGATGTGGCGCCCTTCCGCGATGGCGCGACAGGGCTCGCAGACGCCGCAGGGGGAGATGGTCGGGCCGCCGGTGCCGTCCGGGCCGATGCAGTTCAGCGCCTTGGCGATGAGGCGGGCGGTCGAGGTCTTGCCGACGCCGCGCACGCCGGTGAGCAGGAAGGCGTGGGCGAGGCGGCCGCGGCGGATCGCGTTGCCGAGCGTCTGGACCATCGCATCCTGGCCGATCAGCTCCTCGAAGCTCTGCGGCCGGTATTTGCGGGCGAGGACCCGGTAGGGCTGGCCGCCGGCGGGCGGGCGCGAAGGCTGGGCCGGCTCGTCGAGGCCGAGGCCGAAGGAGTCGTCGGGGGAATCGGAGGGCATGGCGGCAACCTAGAGCAGCGCCGGGGCGGACGCCAGCGGCGGACGTGGAACGTGCGCGAACCAATGCGGAACTTTTCGCTTGCTTTCGCGCCAGACTTGTGAGAACATAGAGCGAATGACAGAAATGCGATTCGCAGGCTCTTTGACATTGTGGAGACTGTTCTCGCCCAGCCGCCGGGGCTGCTCGCGCGCGCTCGCCGCGGATCGTCGCGGCGGTCGCGGTGCTAGGTCGGGTTGTGAAGAAGGTGGTGGTGCCCGGCGCGGCGAAGCCGCGCCGTCGGTCCTCGCGAGACGCGAGGCCGGCCGCGCTTGCGCGTCTCAGGGATAGCTTCGCTATTCCTGTGCGCGCTGCGCGGTGGGAGCCGGAACGACCCGGAACGAAATCGTTACGGCTGCTTCCTTCCGGACCTGACCGGGTTGGCGACAATTCCGTCCGCCCGACTCCCGCGGCGCATATGGGCGAGTGCGCCGACGCGCGCAAGGGGACAGCCTATCTGGCTGTCCCCCCTCTCAGCCGCCGGAACGGGGACAGGAGGAACGGGGACAGTCAGATAGACTGTCTCCTCGCGCCCAGGGACAGCCTACCTGGCTGTCCCCGCTCTCAGCCGCCGGAATGGGGACGGGAGGAACGGGGACAGTCAGATAGACTGTCCCCTCGCGTCCGGGGACAGTCAGATAGACTGTCCCTAGCGCCCCTGCATGTTGCGTGCGCCCCCCGGCATGCGCACGGTCAGGGTCTCCAGCGCGTCGGTCAGCACGATCTGGCAGGCGAGGCGGGAGGTGCGGGTGACGTGGAGGGCGAGATCGAGCAGGTCCTCCTCCTCCTCGCTGGCAAGGGGGAGCTTCGCGAAATCCTCGGCGGCGACGACGACGTGGCAGGTCGAGCAGGCCATCTGGCCCTCGCACGTGCCTTCGAGCGGCTGGCCGGCGGCCTGGGCGACGTCGAGGAGGCGCTCGCCGGCGGGCGCGTCGACCTCCTGCGTGGAGGCGCCGTCGGCGGAGACGAAGCGGATGCGGGTCATGCGGCGAAGCTCGGCTGGCGCGCGGCGGCGGCGTCGATGAGGGCGAGGGCGTGGAGGAGGTTCTCCTCGCTTGTGTAGCGGCCGAAGCCGAGGCGGATGCTCGCGCGGACCTCCGGCTGCGACAGGCCGAGGGCGGCGAGGACGTGGCTCGGACGGCCCGAGCCGCTGGCGCAGGCGGAGCCGGCGGAAAAGGCGATCGCGCGGACTTCCGAGAGCAAGCGGGCGGCGTCGATGCCGGGGCGGCGGAGGTTGAGGTTGCCGTGGTACCGGCGGCCGGCCGCGCCGTTGAGGATCCAGCCGGGCATCGCGTCCAGCGCCGCCGCCCAGAGGCGATCGACATGCGCGCGATCTTCCTCGGCCCGCTCGACGAGCAGGCGCGCCGCTTCGCCGAATCCGGCGCACAGGGCCGGCGAGAGAGTCCCCGAGCGAAGGCCGCCTTCCTGGCCGCCGCCGTGGAGCAGCGGGTCGAGGGCCGTGCCTTCGCGGACCCAGAGGGCGCCGATTCCCTTGGGGCCGTGCACCTTGTGCGCGGAGACGGCGACCATGTCGCACGCCCCGAGCGGGATCGGGACGCGGCCGAAGCCCTGGACGGCATCGCAGAAGAAGAGGGCGCCGGCGGCGCGGGCGATGGCCCCGATCTCCAAGACAGGCTGGACCACGCCGATCTCGTTGTTGACCAGCATGGCGGCGACGAGGCCGGTCTCGGGACCGATCCGCGCCGCTGCGAGGCCAAGGTCGACGATGCCCTCGGCGTCCACGGGAAGGATGTCGATCTCGAAGCCCTGAGTGCCGAGCCACTGCACGGTGTCGAGGACGCAGGCATGTTCGGTCGCGAGGGTGACGATGCGGCGGCGATTTGCGGGGAGGCGGGCCGCCGCGCCCTTCAGCGCCCAGTTGGCGGCCTCGGTGGCGCCGGAGGTGAAGTAGAGGCGGCCTCTCACGGCTCCCCCTCCCTGGAAGGGAGGGGTTAGGGGTGGGTCAGCGCCGGGGTCGCTCGATGCCGCCGCGGGGCTCCGCCCGGAAGTGCCCGAACTCGCTTCGCTCGAACCCACCATCGAGGCGGTGCGGAAGTCCCCCGGACTTCCGCAGCCACGTCCGGGGGACGTGGCGGCCGCCTCGATCCCCTCCCTTCCAGGGAGGGGAGACTGAAGAGCCTCGAGCACCCTCCCCCGCGCCACCTCCACCGCCGCGGCCGCTTCGCGTCCCCAGCGCGAGGGGCTGTGGGGGTTGGCGAAGCGCTCCTCCAGCCAGGGCTGCATCGCGGCGGCGGCCTCGGGGGCGAGCGGCGTGGTGGCCTGATAGTCGAGGTAGATCACGCGGCGCGGCGCTTGTCCTTGAGCGCGCGCCAATGGTGGAGGAGCGCGTCGATGTCCGCCTCGCAGGTCGAGGGGCCGAAGCTGACGCGGATCACTTCGCGCGCCGCCTCTTCGCTCCAGCCCATGGCGGTGAGGACCGGGCTGGTCTTGAGGCTGCCCGACGAGCAGGCGCTGCCGGCGGTGACGGCGATCCCGGCGAGATCGAGCTGCATCATCTGCGCGGCGCCGGGAACGCCCGGCATGCGGTAGCAGGCGATGGTGGCGATGCGCGGCGCGGCGTCGGCGACTACCTCGCCGCCGGCGGCGCGGATGGCGGCGTCGAGCTTCGCGCGGAGCCGCTCCGCCTCCGCGTACCAGCCATGGTCCGCCTCGATCGCGGCGGCGAAGCCCATGATCGACGGGACGGCCGGCGTGCCGGGCCGGTAGCCGCCCTCCTGGCCGCCGATCGCGTCGAGCGTCGCCGGGTCGCGGACGAGCAAAGCGCCGATGCCCGGCGGGCCGCCGAGCTTGTGGGCCGCCACGACGACGAAATCCGCCTCGGGCAGCGGCAGCTTGCCGGCCGACTGGGCGCAGTCGGTGAGGAGGAGGCCGCCGGCGGCCTTCACCCGGGCATGGACGTCGGCGACCGGGTGGATGACGCCGGTCTCGTTGTTGACCGACTGGACCGCCACCAGCGGTCGGTCGGCGCCCTCGAGGGCCCGGTCGAGATCGTCGAGGTCGAGCGTCCCGTCGGCCTTCACCGCGATCTGCCGCGCGCCGGGGGCGCTGCGGTGGACGGCGGGGTGCTCGACGGCGGAGATGATGAAGGCGCCCGCCTTGACCCGCTCGAAGGCGAGGGCGATCGCCTCGGTCGCGCCGGAGGTGAAGATGAGGGTCGCGTCGGAGCCCAGCGCCTTCGCGACTCGCCCGCGCGCCTCCTCGAGCTGCGCGCGCACCGCCCGCCCCTCCGCGTGCGGCGAGGAAGGGTTCGCCCAGGTACGGCACGCCTCGGCCATCGCCGCCGCCGCCTCGGGCAGGATCGGGGTCGTCGAGGCGTGGTCGAGATAGATGCGGTCGGGCACCGGGATGAGCCTTTCAATTGCGCGGACGGGCGTCGCGCCTATATAGGGCCGGCGCTGCCGCCGGGTCACCCCCGATGCGGCCCCTCTTCGCACAGAATGCAGGTCCCATGCCCGAAGTCATCTTCCCCGGTCCGGAAGGCCGCCTCGAAGGCCGTTTCGCCCCCGGCCCCCGCCCCCGCGCGCCGGTCGCCCTGATCCTCCACCCGCACCCGCAGGGCGGGGGGACGATGAACAACGCGATCGTCCAGGCGCTCTACAAGACGTTCGTGCGGCGCGGCTTCGCGACGCTGAGGTTCAACTTCCGCGGCGTCGGCAAGAGCCAGGGCGTGTTCGACAACGGCATCGGCGAATTGTCCGACGCCGCCTCCGCGCTCGACTGGGTGCAGCAGATCCACCCCGAGGCCGAATCGACCTGGATCGCCGGCTTCAGCTTCGGCGCCTGGATCGGCATGCAGCTCCTGATGCGCCGACCCGAGGTGCGCGGCTTCATCTCGATCGCGCCGCCGGCCAACATGTACGACTTCACCTTCCTCGCCCCCTGCCCCTCCTCGGGCATCCTCATCCAGGGCGAGGCGGACGAGGTGGTGACGCCGAGCGCGGTCCAGAAGCTGGTCGACAAGCTCAGGACCCAGAAGCACATCACCATCCACTACGACACCATCCCCCACGCCAACCATTTCTTCGCCCAGGAAATGCCGCAGCTGATGGCGTCGGTGGACCGCTATCTGGATTTCCGGCTGGACCCGAGCTGCCCGATCCGCTGAGGGGAGCGGGGCTGGTCGCCGCTACCTAAGCCCGTCATGCCGGACTTGATCCGGCATCCACCTTCCGTTTCTCCGGCGCACAAGAAGGTGGACCCCGGATCAAGTCCGGGGTGACGCCTGAGAGGCGACGCGCGCCGGCGTCTCTTACAGCGCCCAGATCAGCACGTTGGCGATCAGCACCGCGGCGGCGACCAGCATCAGCACGCCTTGCCTGCGGTTCGCGCGCCGGGCGATCAGCCAGACGCCGCCGGCGACCAGGGCCAAAGCGGCGAGGACGGCAAGCGACAGGGCGGTGGCGGCGAGGATCTCCATCGCGGCTCCTCTGCCAGCGGGCCGGTGCTTTACCAACGGTTAAATCGGCGCGCCTAGCCTCGGGCCCATGGCGGACGAATCGCAGGCGTTGGACGAGGCTTTCGCGGCGATCGAGGAAGCGATCCTGCCGAGCCTCTCGACCATGCTCGACACGCTGCTCGAGGCGGCGGCGCTGGCGCGTCCCGGCTTCGACGCGGCCGCCTATGCGGCGGAGCTGAAGACCCTGGGCTGCGAGCTCGAGTCGCTGAGGCGACAGGTGGAGGACGCGGCCGCCGCCCGCGACGAGGATCAGGCCGTCCGCGCCGCCTGACCGGCGAGGATTGCGGCGTAGAAGGCCGAATCGACATTGCCCCCGGAGACCACCACCACCGTGCGATCGCTGACCGCGCCCGCCTTGCCGGCGAGCAGCGCGGCGAGCGCGACGGCGCCGCCGGGCTCGGCGACGATGCGCAGGTGGCGGGCGGCATAGGCCATGGCGTAGCGGATCTCCTCCTCGCTCACCGCGATGCCGCGCGCGCCGCGGTCGTGGAGCGCGCCGACGGTGAGGCGCGAGACCAGCCTGGTCTGGAGCGCGTCGCACGAGGTGGGCGGCGCCGGTTCCGCAAGCGGCACCGGCCGGCCGGCGGCGAGGCTCGCCGCCATGTCGTCCCACCCCTCCGGCTCGACCGTGATCACCTGGGCGTCGGGGAGCGCGAGGGCGATGCCGGCGGAAAGTCCGCCGCCGCCGCAGGGCACGAGCACCTTGTCTGGCGAGGCGCCGAGCTGCTCGGCGATCTCGAGTCCGACGCTCCCCTGCCCCTCGATGACGTCGACATCGTCGAACGAAGGGACGAGGACGCAGCCCTTCTCCGCGGCGAGACGGGCGCCGATCGCCTCGCGGCTCTCGGTGGCGCGGTCGTAGGCGACGATCGCGGCGCCGGCCGCGGCGGTGGCGTCGCGCTTCACCGCCGGAGCGTCGGCCGGCATGACGATGGTCGCGGCGATGCCGAGCGCCCTGGCCGCCAGCGCCACCCCCTGGGCATGGTTGCCGGAGGAGAAAGCGACGACGCCGCGTTCGCGCTCGCCCTGCGAGAGCTGCAGCAAGCGGTTGAACGCGCCGCGCAATTTGAAGCTGCCGCCCTGCTGCAGGCATTCGGCCTTCACCCACAGCCGGCCGCCGTCCCAGGCGAGCGGCAGCAGCGGGGTGCGAGTCACGTAAGGGGCGACACGGTTCGCCGCAGCGCGGACACCGGCTGCCGAGGGCCTTCTCTCTGTCATCCAAGCCTCTGAAGATACGGGGGAAAACGCGGGTCTTTACAGGGGGGAGCCGGGGCCATATATCCCGCCCCGCTGCCCCATGGGGACTTCCAACAACCGCAAGGCAGCCTTGTCGTCAACTACCCCTCTGGAGGTCCCTTGAGTTGCACACGCACCATAGCGCGCTGGGGCTAGCTGTCGCCCCGTCCGGCAACGTCTCGGTTGCCGATATCGCGAAGGGTCGTCCGGTCCAGCCGGTCACGCTCGTCCGTCCGCACGCCGCCACGCGCGCCGCCCGATTCTTCGTCGAGAAGTTTCCGGGCAGGTCGCTCTATGCGGTGAAGGCGAATCCCTCGCCGGACCTCCTGAAGGTCCTGTGGGAGAGCGGCATCACCCATTACGACGTCGCCTCGATCGCCGAGGTGCGGCTGGTGGCGGAGACGCTGCCGGAGGCCGTGCTCTGCTTCATGCACCCGGTGAAGGCCGAGGAGGCGATCGCCGAAGCCTATGCATTGGGCGTGCGCACCTTCTCGCTCGACACGCTCGACGAGCTCGACAAGATCGTCCGCGCGACCGCGACCGACGGCGTCGCGGCGAGCGACCTCAATTTGTGCGTGCGCATCCGCGTCTCGTCCGACCATGCGAAGCTCAGCCTCGCCTCCAAGTTCGGCGCCGAGCCGGAGGAGATGAAGGCCCTGCTCTTCGCCGCCCGCCAGGCCGCGGACGCGCTCGGCATCTGCTTCCACGTCGGCAGCCAGGCGATGACCCCGGCCGCCTATGCGGAGGCGATGGAGCGGGTGCGCGCGGCGATCGTCGAGGCGGCGGTGACGGTCGACATCGTCGACGTCGGCGGCGGCTTCCCGTCCGTCTATCCGGGCATGGAGCCGCCGGCGCTCGAAGCCTATTTCGACGTGATCGCGCGCGCCTTCGAGAGCCTGCCGATCAGCTATTCCGCCGAGCTCTGGTGCGAGCCGGGGCGCGCGCTGTGCGCCGAATATGCGAGCGTGCTCGTGCGCGTCGAGAAGCGCCGCGGCGACCAGCTCTACATCAACGACGGCGCCTATGGCGCCCTGTTCGATGCCGCCCATATCGGCTGGCGCTTCCCGGTGCGGCTGGTCCGCGCCGAGGAGTCGGACGCGCGCGACATGGCGTTCAGCTTCTACGGGCCGACCTGCGACGACCTCGACCATATGGCGGGGCCGTTCCATCTGCCCGCGGACGTCGGCCCCGGCGACTATGTCGAGATCGGCATGCTCGGCGCCTATGGCTGCGCGATGCGCACCGCGTTCAACGGCTTCGGCGCGGTCGCCAGGATCGAGGTCGAGGACGAGCCGATGGCCACCCTCTACGGCGGCGACGCCCGCGAGGTGGCGAGAAGCAACGTGGTTCAGCTGTAAGAAACTCCCCTCCCTGCAAGGGAGGGGCCGGGGGTGGGTACCGCCGGAGGCGGCCAGAGCGCGTGCGATAGCTCGCTGCGCTCGCCACCCATCCCTGACCCCTCCCTCCAGGGAGGGGGAAATCTCCTCCCAGGGAGGATCGAACGGGTCTCCGCGTCCCCTAACGACGGCGGTTCATTGTTGAAGTGTGGAAGTGACCATGAACGACCAGCCCAAGATCAACGACACCCGCAAGGCGGAGCTGCTCTCGACCGCCGTCGAGCATATCGACATCAAGAGCTTCGACGCGCGCCCGATCGTCGATGCGATGAAGAAGATGAGCTTCACCTCGCGCGACCTCGGCCGCGCCGCCGACATCTACAACCAGATGCTCGCCGACAAGGAGTGCTCGATCATCCTGGTGATCGCCGGCTCGACTTCGGCCGGCGGCTGCATGGACCTCTATGCCGAGCTGGTCAGGAACAACATGGTCGACGCCGTCGTGGCCACCGGCGCCTCGATCGTCGACATGGATTTCTTCGAAGCGCTCGGCCACAAGCATTATCAGGCGCTGGAGATCCCCGACGACGACACGCTGCGCTCGCTCTACATCGACCGCATCTACGACACCTATATCGACGAGGAGCAGCTCCAGCAGACCGACCACACGATCGGCGACATCGCGAACGCCCTCGAGCCGAAGCCCTATTCATCGCGCGCGTTCATCCGCGAGATGGGCAAGTGGCTGACGACGCACGGCAAGAAGGAGAACAGCCTCGTCAAGCTCGCCTACGAGCATGACGTGCCGATCTTCTGCCCGGCCTTCGTGGACTCGTCGGCCGGCTTCGGCCTCGTCAAGCACCAGGTGGACGCGATGAAGGCGCAGCGGCCGTACATGGTGCTCGACGCCATCGCCGACTTCCGCGAGCTCACCCAGCTCAAGATCGAGGCGGGCACGACGGGCCTCCTCATGATCGGCGGCGGCGTGCCGAAGAACTTCACGCAGGACACCGTGGTGTGCGCCGAGATCCTCGGCCACGACGATGTCGAGGTGCACAAATATGCGGTGCAGATCACCGTCGCCGACGTCCGCGACGGCGCCTGCTCCTCCTCCACGCTCCAGGAGGCGGCGAGCTGGGGCAAGGTCTCGACCGCGCTCGAGCAGATGGTCTTCGCCGAGGCGACCAGCGTCATGCCGCTCCTCGCCAGCGACGCCTATCATCGCGGCCTGTGGAAGGACCGCGCGCCGCGCCGCTTCGCGAAGCTGTTCGCGTAAGTCGCTCGACGCCGCCGCCAGGGCCGCCGGCACGCGGCCCGTGCGGCGGGTCGGGCCCGCTTCCGCGCGGGTCCTTTGCCCAGCCACGTTTGGGAGGCTAAGGCCGGCTTGTGTCGTCCAGGAGGAGGGTTCCCTCGGCGCTGAGGCGCGTCGCGCGCGGCGCCGTCGCGCGCCTCTCGGGCTTTGCGCGCCACCAGCTGGCTCGGGCAAGGGGGCAACACGGCCTGGTTCCTCCCCCATGGCTCCACTCCGTCGGCAGCTCGGACTTCGAAGCAACGGGCCGGGAATTGCTGGCCATGGCAAAGGCGGCGGCCGACCTGCGACCGACCGACCGGGTGATCGACATCGGCGCCGGCACGGGCAGGCTGGCGTTGCCTTTGACGGAATATCTGACCGGCGGCTCTTATGACGGCATCGACATCGTCCGCGCGTCGGTCGCGTGGTGCCGTCGCGCCTATCGCGGCCACCCGAACTTTCGGTTCCACCATGCCGATATCGACAATCCGGAATATGATCCGGGAGGGATGAAGGCCGCGGATTTCCGGTTTCCATTCCCGGACGACGCGTTCGATTTCGTGTTCCTGACCTCGGTATTCACCCACATGCGGGCTGAGGAGGTACGCCATTATCTGGAGGAAGTCGGGCGCATGCTGGCTCCCGGCGGGCGAGGCCTGATGTCGGTCTTTCTGCTGAACGACGAAAGCCGGCGTTCCATCCGCGAGGGGAAGAGCCGCTTCACCTTCTCGCATGCGCGCGAAGACTGCCATGTCGAGTGGGCGGACCGTCCGGAGCGGGCCGTCGCATTCGACGAAGCGGCGTTCCTCGGCTGGGCAAGGGGCTGCGGGCTTGCCGTGCACGTCATTCCCGGACGCTGGTCCGGGCGACCCGGCGTTCGGCAACAGGATTTCGTCGTCGCACACTCCGCGAAAGCGCCCGCCTAGCACCGCGGTCGCTCTGCAATCGGCGCCGCGCCTGGTCTGCGGGGGGAGCGCCTATGGACGTGCCGGACGCGGCGCTTCGCGAATGAGGAAGGTCGCAGCGAGGCCACACGCGACGGCCGCGCTCATGTACCAGCCGGGCGCCAGCGGGCTCCCGGTCCATTCGATGAGCTTGCGGATGAGCGGCTGGGCGGTGCCGCCGAAGAGCGAGATGGCGCAGGCGTAGATGAGGCCCATCGCGCCGGCGCGGACGCGGGCGGGGATCGCCTCCAGGACGAGCAGCAGCGCCGGCGTCGAGCCGAGGATATGGACGAGGCTGAGGAAGGCGGTGGTGGCGAACAGGGCCGCCGGCGTCCGCGCCGCGCTGACGAAGAGATAGGCGGGGACGGCGAGGACGATCAGCGCCAGCCAGGGGATGAGGATGGTGCGCTTGCGGCCGAAGCGGTCGGCGAGCCAGCCCGCGGCGAGATCGCAGGCGACGCTGACGAGGCCGAGCACGAGCGTGGCGCCGAAGGCGACGTTCACCGCCATGTGCAGGGTCGTCTGCGCGTAGGTGGTGACGTATTGCAGCGTGTAGTTCGCGATCGTCGCGGCGCCTAACACGATCATCCCGGCCGCCGCGGTGGCGAGGACCGGGCGAAGCTCCGCCGGCGCGGCCGCCTCCTTCGCCGGCGGCAGCGTCTCGTCGAGCGTGCGGCGCAGCGCGAGGCCGAACGGCACGATGGCGGCGCCGAGCAGGAAGGCGAGCCGCCACCCCCAGGCATCGAAGGCGGCCGGGGCGAGCGTCGAGGAGAGGACGAAGCCGACCAGCCCCGCGACCAGCACGCCGAAGTCGGCGGTTGCGGAATGGAGCGAGACGAACAGGCCGCGGCGGCCCGGCGGCGCCGCCTCGAGCAGCCAGGCGGTGTTCGGCCCCACCTCGCCGCCGAGCGCGAAACCCTGGATCAGGCGGAAAGCGACGGCGAGCGCCGGCGCGGCCATGCCGATCGCCGCATAGGAAGGCGTGAGGGCGAGGCCGACGAGGCCGATGCCCATCAGCGCGAAGGAGAGGATCATCGCCGGCTTGCGCCCCTTGCGGTCGGCGTAGCCGCCGATGACGAGGCCGCCGAGCGGGCGGCTCAGGAAGCCGATGCCGAACGTGCCGAGCGAGAGCATCAGCGACTGGTCGGCATTGCCCGGGAACAGGGTACGGCCGATCTGGACCGCAAAGAAGCTGTAGGTGACGAAATCGTAGAATTCGAGAGCGTTGCCGGCGACGACGGCCAGGATCTGGCTCGTTGCCGGCACGGCCGGGGCCGCTGTCGCTTCGCGCATAACCGCCCCCCTTGCCTCAGCGCGTCAGGCTGGCAGGCCGCCGGGCGGGAGGCAAGGCCTCACCGGCGCGGCGCGGGACGCGGCGGCTGCTGGGCGCGCGGCGGCGGCGCCGGCGGCGGCGGCGCGCAGCGATAGGCGGCGGTCAGCGCGACGATGGCGATGGTCGCCGCATTGTCTTCGCCGAGCTCGGGATGGCCGCGCAGGGCGGCGAGCGTCGTCTCGGCGAGCTGCTGGTTGGTCACTCCGCCGGGAATGCAGAAATTCACCGGATTTCCGCGGATGAGCTGGGTCGCGACGAATGCGTCGACCGCGCCCACGACATAGCCGATGCACGCGCCCTGATCGGTACCGCACAAGGCGGCGAACGCGCGGCCGGTCACCCGCGTCGGCAGCGGCGCGGCGTCCGCCTCGACCGGCGCGGCCGCCGCCGCCGCGGCCGCAAGCGCCAGGAATGCCAGCCTCATCTCCATGTCTCCTTTCACGCCTACGCCGCCGCGGCGGCGCGCGCGGCCGCTTTGACAGGAGCCTGCTTAGCAGCCAGTCTCGCCGCTTCCAAAGGGGGAGAAACAACATGCACAGCCCGATCCTGGCGCCGGTGGTGGCGCTCGTCCTGTGGACGCTTCTCGTCCAGGTCTGGATGTACGCGACGCGGCTGCCGGCCATGCGCCGCGCGGGCATCAGCCTCAAGGGACGGCGCGGCGGCCGACCGGGCCTGCTCGACGGTGTCGTCGAGGACCAGGTCCAGTGGAAGGCGCACAATTACAACCACCTGCTCGAGCAACCGACGCTTTTCTACGCGACCGCGCTGACCCTTGCGCTGCTGGGCTTCGGCGCGGGCATGAACCTGTATCTCGCCTGGGCCTATGTCGGCATCCGGGTGCTGCACAGCCTGGTGCAGGCGACGGTGAACATCATCCTCTACCGCTTCCTGCTGTTCAACCTCGGCTCTCTGGTGCTGCTCGCGCTTGCCGTCCACGCCGCTATGGCGCTGCTCCACGTTCACCTGCACGGCTGAACGCGGCGGCGAGCTCGACATGGGTCGACCAGCGGAACTGGCCGACCGGGAGGATCCAATCGAGCCGGTAGCCGCCGTCGACCAGGGCCCTGGCGTCGCGCGCGAAGGTAGCGGGATTGCACGAGACGTAGGCGAGGCGGGGGACTGTCGAGCCGGCGAGCGCCGCGACCTGCTCCTTCGCCCCGGCGCGCGGCGGGTCGAGCACGACGGCCTCGAACCGGTTCAGCTCGGCGGCGGTGTAGGGACGGCGAAACAGGTCGCGATGATCGACGAAGAGCGGCCGGCCGGCGGCGTTGGCCGCAGCCTTGAGCGCCAGGGCGGCGTCGCGCGCGCCTTCGGCAGCAAGGACGCGGCCTTCGAGCGACAAAGCGAAGGTGCCGAGGCCGGCGAACAGGTCGGCGACGATGCGCGCGGCGCCGACCGCTTCGCGCGCCGCCGCGACGAGCGCCGCCTCCCCTTCCCGCGTCGCCTGGAGAAAGGCGGCGGGCGGCAGCGGCACGGCGACGCCGCCGAGGGTGACGGTGACCGGATCCGGCTCCCAGCGCGTCTGCGCGCCATAGCCGTCGTCGAGGCCGAGGCGGGCGAGGCGGTGGGCGCGCGCGAAGGCGCCGAGCGCTTCCGCCGCGGCGAGGCTGTCCGCGTCGACCCGGTCGAGCAGCAGGTCCACCCCCTGGTCCGCCAGCGTCATCGCCACGCCGCCGCCGGCGCGGGGGCCGAGCAGGGTCCCGAGCAATTCCCTGAGGGGCGCGACGAGGGCGAAGAGTTCGGGCCGCAGAATGTGGCATTCGCGCATGTCGATAATGCGATGGCTCGCCTCGGCGTGGAAGCCGAGCAGCACCGTCTTGCCGCGCCGCTCGGCCTTCAGGGAAGCGCGGCGGCGGCTGTTGGGCGGAGAAATGTGGGCCGGCCGAATCTCGGGCGCCGCGAGTCCCTGCGCGGCGAGTGCCGAGGCGATGCGGTCGGCGAGGTAGCCGGCGAATGCGGCGTCGTCGACCTGCTGCACCTGGCAGCCGCCGCATTCCGGAAAGTGCCGGCAGGGCGGCCGCTGGTGGTGCGGGCCGGGCGTAATGGCGCCGTCGTCGACGAGGTCGCCCGGCGCGGTCAGCGGCACGTAGCGGCCGCTCGCCGTCACCCCGTCGCCCCGGGCGGCGAGGCGGACGATCTCCTCTAGAGGCATTGGGCGAGGGCCGCCGGCAGCATCGGCGGCAGGTCGTCGGCGACGAGGGCCGGGCCGGCAAGCTCGGCCGCCCGGCCGTGGAGCCAGACGGCTGCGCAGGCGGCGTCGAATGGGTCGCGAAAGCGGGCGCGCATCGCCGCGACGATGCCGGCGAGGACGTCGCCGGTCCCGGCGCTGGCGAGCCAGGCGCGCGCGGGCGGCGCGATGGCGGCGCGGCCGTCGGGAGCGGCGACGACGGTATCGGCCCCCTTGAAGACGATCACGGCCCGCCACGCCGCGGCGGCGGCGCGGGCGCGCTCGACCTTGCTCGCCGAATCGTCGCGCCACAGCCGGACGAACTCGCCCGCGTGCGGCGTGAGGATCGGTGTTTCCTGGAGCCAGGCCAACGCCTCCTCGCCTCGCGCGGCAAGAAGGACGAGTGCGTCCGCGTCGAGGACCAGCCGGTGCCCGGACGCGAGCGCGAGGTCGAGCAAGGCTTCGGCGCGGGCGGTCCGCCCAAGGCCCGGGCCGAGCGCGAGGGCGTCGATGCGGTCATCCGACAAGGACGCACGGGCCGAGCCTTCGGACTGGACCACCGCGTCCGGAGTTCCGGGGACATGGTCGGCGGCGACGAGGCGGACGTAGCCCGCGCCGGCGCGGGCGGCGGCGGAGGCGGTGAGCGCGCTGGCGCCCGGCATCTCGCCGGCAAGGACGGCCACGTAGCCGCGGCTGTATTTGTAGTCGTCGGGCCCCGGAGCCGGAAGCTTGGGGCGGGCGATTTCGGTTAGACGGCTGTCGGCGACGACTCCGATGTCGGCCACGACGAGGCGGCCCATGTGCCGCGCCGCAGGCTGCAGCCGGTGTGCGGGCTTCAGCCCCGCGAAGGCGATGGTGAGGTCGTAATCGGGCACCGGCGACAGCAGTGCGCCATCGTCGGTCGCGACTCCGCTCGGCAGGTCGATCGCGACCCTGATCCGGGCTCCGGCGGCGAGGCGCGCGAGGTGCGCGCAGAGCCCCGGATCCAGCGGGCGGGCGAGGCCGGTGCCGAACAGGGCGTCGACGAGAACCGCCGCGGGCGCGGCGGCGGCGATGTCCTCGACCGGCTCCTGCCATGCCTCCCGCGCGGCCGCTGCCGCCCCATTTTGTGGCATTCCATGGGCCGCGACCCACACGAATATCCCCGCCTCCCGCAGGCGGCGGGCGACGACATAGCCGTCGCCGCCATTGTTGCCGGGGCCGCACAGGACGAGGACCGGCGCGGAGCCTGCATAGCGGCGGATCGCCTCGGCCGCTGCGGTGCCGGCGCGGTCCATCAGCGTCTCGACCGGGGTTCCGGCGGCTATGGCGCGGTCCTCGGCGGCGCGCATTTCGGCGGCCGTGAGGATCTGCCTCATGGCGCGACGGTGGCGGGAAGCCGGTAGCGGTCGCCGCCGATCGCGACCTCGATGCGGCCGGGGCCGAGGACGCTGACCTTCGCCGGCTCGGCGCCGTCCGCGGCGGCCACGCCGCGGCCGTCCCTCGTCACCAGCAGGCGGCGGAAGGCGCCCGAAGGCGCGTGCACGGTGAGGAGGATGCCGGCCTCGCCGCGCGACCGCTCGACCGTGCAGACGCGCGCGAAGGCGGCGCCGTCCACCGCGCACTCGATGCGCTCGTCGCTCGCGGCGGCGAGACGTTCGGTGGCGGCGGGCGCCGGGATCGTCCGTTCCGCCGCATTGGCGGCCGCTCCGTTCGGCTGCTTGCCCGTCCCGCAGGCGGCGAGGAGGGCGAGGAGGAGGAGCGGCGCGGCCTTCATGCGCCGCTTCTGGTGCATCGCTCCGGAGGGCGCAAGGCTCAGCGGCGGGGGAGCCGGCGGGCGAGCTCCTCGCCCCCGAACAA
>Ga0207657_10000517_pt1 | contig 40803 bp, 37 predicted proteins | sample KBSC33metaG_FD_184316 | JGI IMG/M metagenome (GOLD analysis project Ga0207657, IMG submission 184316) | Corn rhizosphere microbial communities from Kellogg Biological Station, Michigan, USA - KBS C3-3 metaG (SPAdes) (version 2) | ecosystem: Host-associated > Plants > Roots > Rhizosphere > Soil ... | reverse complement strand
TGGAGGAAAAAACTTTGCAGCCCCTCAACAATCCCTTCGGGCCAAAAGTGTTACCTATGTCTTAGGTACAATCTGTTACCTATGTGTCCGGTCCGGACAGCCGTAAAGTGGTACGCCCGAGAGGATTCGAACCTCTGACCTTTTGCTCCGGAGGCAAACGCTCTATCCAGACTGAGCTACGGGCGCACGATCAGTAATTTACACAGCACACTACAAGTTTAGATCCTTTGCCCTCGCAAAGGAGATTTACTTGTACAGACATCAGTTTATCACCGAACAAAGCTACTTTAAGGAACTTTCGCGAGCCATGCTTCAATAAGCGGATTCCAAACAATCCGTCATCGCATGGATCCGCGTTTTGCGGAAAACCAAACCGTCCACTCCCCTGCGTACTTTCGTTAGTTGGCAATCCTAAGTTCCCGCATTCGCACTGCGTATCGTCTTGACGATCGTGGCAGCGAGGAGCCGGACGCCACAAGCCTTATGATGGTTTTCCTTGTTGGATGGCGCAGTGCTATTTTTCCCCAATGGCGAGACTGACCAGAAAGCTGAAATTACAAAACACTCGGGCGCTGCACGGGCTGTGTCCTGAGAGTAGTAAGTAATGGTAAGGCCCCTCACCAACGGCGAGGCCTACCGATTACGCCCTGTGCCGCCGTAATTCCACAATTCCAAGCACCACGAAGCCGAACGCCACCACTAGCCGGAGCCATACCCCCGCCATACCCGCCGCCAACGCCCTCAACGCCAGCGCAACGAAAGCAAGACCAATGCAGATGTACCACCATCCCAACAGCCGCACAAGACTATCATCGCCGGAAGCCCATGCCCGTTAGGGCTTGACCGTTCCGATCGCGAGGGTCCCAGGGCATCGCCCCAAGAAGCAGATGGGTGTATACTCTTTCTGTCGGGAGGTCAAGATGAAGGTCCAAAGCATGATTTTTCGCTCCATGAAACGTTTCTTGCTAAGTGGAGCACTGCTCGCGTTTTGTTTCCAGCCGGCTCTCCACGCCGCAACAATATTGAGTGAGAACTTTGACGGACTAACGCAGCAGCTTGCGGTAACCTCCGCGGGCGCCTTCACCGCCATCAACGGCACCAACGTCGATATCGTCGGAAGCTCGTTCAGTCTGTGTAATGGGCCGGAATCCGGAAATTGCATTGATATGAACGGGAGCAATGGCAACCCGCAGGGACAATTGCAATCGACGATGGTATTCACAACAGGCAGCTACCTGCTCAGCTTCGACCTAATCGGCGACCAACGCGGTAGCACTGCCTCAGTCACCGTCAGTCTGGGTAACTACCTCCAAACCTTCACGCTGGCCAGCGGGGATCTAAGCGGCGGAATCGTCGTCAACGCGCCCGTTACAGTCTCGGGGACGAGCCAGCTACTGTTTACCAGCGGTGTCGGGGGAAATGTCGGCCTCTTGCTCGACAATGTAGTTGTGAGTACTAGCGCCAGCTCCATACCCGAGCCTTCCAGCCTCATACTGATCGGTTCTGGACTTCTCGGCGGGCTCCTGGCACTACAACGCCGGAGGCACGCAGGCCAAGCCAGTTAGGTCTTTGGCCGTTCCGATGGCGACGTCCCGGCGATTATTGTTCCTGTACAGCAGATGACTATCTAGCCCGGGAATTCAGAAAAGGCTTATAAAGTGACAGGGAGCCGTCATACCCGCCGCTGACCGATTAAGAGTGGTGATTTGACGCTTTGCCTAGGCCACATTTCATATCCCGTCCAGTGACGTATCCTATGTGATGAATGTCCCTTGAGTTTCGCAACGTCACCGCCGGACCGCTAAGAGATCTCAGCGCCAGTGCGCCCTCAGGCGCAATTATCGGAGTGATTGGCGGGAAAAACTCGGGCGTTTCGGAACTGCTGAAGCTGGCTTGCGGCCTGATCCTGCCCCAACAGGGCGAAGTGAAGGCAGGACCCGCGCGCCGCTTGGTTTCGCTAGGCGAGCCGCTCAACCTCGCATCCTCCGACGTGCTGGCGCTGGATCAGGCGCTGGCCACGCAGGATGCATTGGTGCGTACGCGAACCTTGCTCGGCCTCGATCGCTTGCGGCGCGGCGGCGCCACCGTACTGCTGGCTTCGCACGAGGACGGTCTGCTCGAAACGCTATGCGACGAAGTCTGGTGGCTGGAAGCCGGCGAGATTGCCGCCAAAGGCGATCCCCTCGAAACCATGACGCGCTACCGGCGCTTCGTGGCGGATCAGGTTCGCGCCTGGGGCGAGACCATACCGCCGCGACTGGCCCCGTCCATGCGGCGAGGCGACGGACGTGCCGAGGTGCTGGCTATCGAGACGCTGGGCTCCAACGGCAATTCAACCATTGTCTGGAAGAGCGGCGAGTACGTGAGTGTGCGGGCCACGGTACGCTTTCATGAAGCCCTGAGCGATCCGGTGATCGGGATGCTGATCCGCACCCAGATCGGCTTTGAGGTGTACGGAACCACCAGCGAACTGGAGCACGTCAAAATCGGCCCGCGCGAAGCGGGCGAGACGGTGACCGTAGTGTTCCAGTTTCTGTGCGACCTGTGTCCGCAATCCTATACCCTCACGCTGGCGGCGCAAGATCCCGACGGCGGCTATTACGACTGGCTCGACGACGCCGTCGCATTCACCGTCGCGGATGAGCGCGGAACTCCGGGCGTGGCCAACTTAAGAGCCAAGGTAAGCGTGGAGACGGCGCCGAATAACGCGGCCGAGTTGCGCGGATAAGTGACATGCCGGGGCTTTAAGCACAGGTAAGCGGTCGGGATACTATCATGTGTCCCTCAGCGTGGTTCTGGATGAGACTCTGCGGCCCTGGGATTCTAGCGCGTATGCCGCACACTGGGGCCGCGAGCGAAACTCGACATCGGTGGACCGGGCGCCGGCTCAGCCTCCGGCGCGGGTTTCTTGGGCCGGGCGTCCAGGCGTGTATAGATCATCTGGTCCTTGAGCTTTTGGAACTTGGGAGTTCCCGGCGCCGCCCCAGCAGCCGCCACCATCTCATTGGTGATCTCCAGCGAAGCCGGCAGATGCTTCTGGAAATAATTTTTGATACGGTCCTGGACAATGCGCTGCTGGGAGTGAAGCACCAGATACAGAACCGCCTCCCCCGGTGCGTTGACCAATGCCTGGTAAAGCTGCGAAGCCTTCTGCAGCTTGGCGCTCTTCAAGTCGCGCTCGAGTTTCTTGGCGGCGGAGTCTAGCTTTTGCGACGCGGCGACTTCGGCTTTCGTGAGACCCGTGGTTTTGATGAGGTCGGCCCGCTCCTTGGCATTTAACTTTTCCAGCAGCACGTTCAAAAACAGCGGCAGCGGATGAATCTTGAATTCCACGCCGACCGGCGCCATTTGACGGGCCTTTTGGAGCTTTTGAAACGTCGGCAAATTGGTTTTCGGCCCCGCCAGCGCAGGCGAATAGAGTTGCAGCAGGTTTTCCTGTTCCAGTCCTTCGATCAGATCGCCGGCATTCGGCTCTTCCGCCATCTTGCGGAGTTCCGCTCCCAGCGCCTCGCCGGTGATTTTGCCGAGCATCTCGGCTTCGCGCGCGTTTTCATAGTGCGCGCGCGTACGTTCGTCGATAGCGTAGCCCAGCCGCGCCTTGAAGCGAATCAGCCGCAACATTCGCGCGGGATCGTCGTAGAACGAGTAGTTGTGAATGGTGCGCAATTCCTTGCGCTCGATGTCGCCGATGCCATTGGTGGGATCGATCACCAAACCCAGCGAAGCCTTATTGAGTGACAGCGCAATGGCGTTCACCGTGAAGTCGCGGCAGCGCAAGTCTTCATGAATCGTGGCGGGATTGATCTGCGGGCGGGCGCCGGATTTGGCGAAACGCTCCTGCCGCGCCATGGCCACCTCCGCGGTGATGCCGCCGGGGAACAGCAGATCGGCGCATTTGTAATGTTCGTCGGTGGCTATGATCTTAGCGCCGAACATCTTCTCGGCCAGTTTGGCCAGTTTGAGCGCGCTGCCCTCCACCGTAAAATCCAGATCGCGCACCGGGAAACCGCCGAGCGTGTCGCGCATGGCGCCGCCCGTCAGGAACACTGGCACGCCCGCTTCCCCGGCCAGTTCCCGCATCTGGCCGACCACGCGGTACTGGCCAGCGCTCAGATGGCTTTCCAGCAAGAACATGTAATCACCCATTCGCTCGTGCCCTCAATTCCGCTGCCCGGCGCTCACGCCCGGGGATGGTGTTGCTCGATTGTCTCTCGCAAGCGCCGCTGAGCGACGTGCGTATAAACCTGAGTTGTGGAAATGTCGGCGTGGCCCAACATAATCTGGACGCTGCGCAAGTCCGCGCCGCCTTCCACCAGGTGCGTGGCGAAACTGTGCCGGATCACGTGCGGCGTTAGCGCCCGGCTAATCCCGGCTTTCAGACCATAACCGCGCAACAGTTTCCAAAACGATTGCCGCGTCATGGCTCTTCCGCGGGCAGTAACGAACAGATGCCGGCTGGCGCGCCGCTTAAGTAGTTGCGGCCTCGCGCTGGCCAGGTACAGATCCAGGGCACGGCCCGCAGCCTGCCCGAACGGCACCATGCGCTGCTTATTTCCCTTCCCGGTAACTCGCAGGACTCCCATTTCGCGCTCGACCGCCGCCAGCGTCAGTTGGCACAGTTCGGAAACGCGAAGCCCGGTGGCGTAAAGCAGGTCGAGCATCGCCCGGTCGCGAATCCCAGTGGACTTTTCCACAGAAGGAGCAGCGATCAGGCGGTCAAGTTCGTCGCGGTTGAGATACTTCGGAAGCGTTGTCCACTGCCGCGGTTGACTAAGGAACTCGGTCGGATCGTGATTCAGTTGGCCTTCCTGAACCAAGAATCGGTAAAAGTTGCGCAAAGTTGTGATGTGGCGGGCGATGGATCTCGCCGAGAGGCCTGCTGCATATAAGGATTCGACATAGGCGGCGAGATCTGGCGCTTGAATCTCGGTCACCGGCTTACCAATTGTTTCACTAAGTCTCTTAAGATCAAGTTGATATGAATTCAGCGAGTTCGCCGCGAGACCTTTCTCGACCCGGCAAAAATTGAGATAGGCCTGGATGCTTGGAGCAAGCGGCCTAAACGGGGGCACCGTCGCCTGCATTGTGCCAATGATACAATACTTGCAAAATTGTTTGGAAGGAAAAGCGCCAAAAAAGACTTGTAAGTGGCTCTAACGACCAACAAAAAGGTATTCGTGACCCGCTTTGAGCGGGAATCTGTGCAAGGGTTCGTGCAGACTCCGGGGGGCTTTACGGACGATTCGGTGGAGTTGCTGACGCCGGCGGGGACGCTGCTGCGGTTTCCTTATTCGGAAGTGAAGGCCGTTTGTTTTGTTCGGGATTTCGATGGCGGCGACACTTGGCGCGAGCACCGATCCTTCGCCAGCCGACCCAAGGCGCCGGGACTTTGGGTTCGTTTGGTTTTCCAGGACAACGATTCTACCGAGGGCATGCTGGCAAATAATCTCATCTTATTGGAACCAAACGGGTTTTTCATTACCCCTCCCGACCCGAGTTTCCAGAATCAGAGAATCTTTGTTCCGCGTGCGGCTCTGCGCGAGGTGCAAGTGGTGGGCGTGGTGGGGGCTCGCCGCAAGGCGGCGAAGCCGCAGAAGCCCGAGGGTCAGTTGGAAATGTTTTAACTGGCCACAACCACTGGCTCCTGTTCCACCGCGAAGTTCACCGAGCGCGCGATGAAGCACAATTCATGGGCGCGGGCGTGGAGCGCGATGGCGTCAGCGATGCGGGCTGGATCGGTGATCACGGCGCAAGGGCGCAACATCACACGAGTGAATTCGCCCGACCCATCTGCGTGCTCGGACATCTCTCCGCTCGACGCGTCCTCATATTTGGTTACTACGATGCCGGCATCCGCGCACAGGTGCAGGAACCACAGCATGTGGCACGCGGAGAGCGACGCGACCAGCAATTCTTCGGGCGTGTAACGCGCCGGGTCGCCACGCAAGGCAGCGTCGGAGGAGCCCGGCAGCGGTGCGCTCTTGCCGGCAATGGTGATTTCATGATCCCGCGAATAACCGCCGTAATCACTGGTTCCGGTGCCGAGGTTGCCGGTCCAGATGGTCGTAATGCGGTAGTGATGTTCGCGCGTCAAAAGAGAATTGAGGGCAAGAAAGAGCCAGCGGGCTTCTGGTACATGCCCACCGACATTAGCGTCATGGGATACTGCACGCGGAGTCCGTTCTCAAGGCACCAGCGGAACAGCGCGGCATTGCGCGTGGGCACCAGGATTCCGGGACCGCCAAAACTTTCGGCAGCAGAAATCAAGGCCTGGATATCACGAACCGTCTCGCCCACCGAATGTCCGAAGAAGGCCATCGAAGACGTATATCCGGTGATACGCCCGGTGTGCTCCACCACCTTTGCCGTGCCGTGCTCGATAGCTTCCGCGAGTTCGCCGCCGCGATCGTGGCCATGCACCTGGCGGCAAAGCCGGTTACAGGCCGGAAGGTCCGACGCGAGAGCAGGGCGGACGTGAAATCCATCCATGGGCTTCAGGATAGGCGGACCTTGCATCGTCGAAATCGGCTCCCGGGCATCGAAGCCCAGCTTGGTATACAGAGACAGCGACCGATTGTGAAAGGCCGCTTGCAGCAGGCGAACGCCTGTAAACTTTCGTTCGGTAGCGCGCGCCAGGACCGCATCCATCAGTTTGCGTCCCGCGCCGGCATTTTGTGCGGCCGTATCGACGGTGATCGGCCCGACGCCCGCGATGGCGGAGCGCTCGTCGAGACAGTTACTGCCGATAATACGGCCACCCGACTCCGCCACTACGCAGTAAAAGGCGGGATGCGAAAACATCATACTGAGAAGTCCGATTGCCGCGTCGGGAGAGGGCAGATCGGGAGGGAAATTGTGGGCTGAATTGATGTCGAAAAAAGCCTGATAACAAATGGGGCCGCACGCCGCTGCGTCTTCTGGCGTGGCACGGCGGATGGTGATTTGGGGCATCACCGGTATTTTACCGAACGACGGGGCTGCCGAGGTTCAGCATCGCGAGGTCAGTCCAACAGTTCTCGATCGTGTTCTGGACAAAGGTGAGGCGGTCGATCCAGGCGCTGCGGGAATGCTTGAATTCACTCCACCGCCAGCGCGCGAATTGAGCGGCATTGTGCACATCCTCGCGCGCGAGTTCCTGGGCAATGGTGACATGCGGATGATACGGATAGGGCTCTTGAAACGAAACGCGGCCAGTGTTGAGGGCCGAATGCATGCGCTCCAGTTCCGCGAACCCGGATTGAATCGAAACGTAGATTACCTGGGTGCCCTCAAAAATTTCGATCTCGCCTAAATCGACTTTGAACGGCAGAAAGTCCTGAAGACGAATCTTCAGCTCGTCCATGGCTGCGATTGCGGCTCTGCCGGGACCTTCTCCTGGAAATTCAATGAGCGGACGCGGCGGCAGGATCGTGACATGCGCCTTGGCACGCGATTGCGGAGCGAAATCATGACGAATTTCGTCCAACAATTCGGCCAGCGGCCCCGGGAGATACGACACTAAGGCAAAAGAGTTGATGCGCGTCCCCCGCCCCTTACTTCCATCCATCTCAGACTAGTGTAACGCCGTCTCGCACACAGTGAAACGGGATTGAAACCTTACGCCGCGGGGGAATTAACTAGTACTTCCTCGGTTGGGGCGTCAGGCTTGGCTTCGGGGAGCACCCATTGAGCTTCTTCGAAGCCTACAAACTTGTAGATTCGCAAGGCGCCATTCTCGGACTCGAGCAGATCGCCGGGGGCCAGCGGGGCGGCGGTTTCCTTGAGGGCGAAGAACGCCGCGTAGGGCGATGCCGCTTCGATCGAATCTCCCGGCTGGTAGTCGCGCGGCTTGACGTTTGCCGAGCCGCTGACATGCGGAGCATGACGGAACGACTGATGAAGATGATCCTTCAAACGGTGGATGCGATAGCTGGGCATGACAATCCATTATCGCGCAAAACAATTAAAGAAGAAAATGTTTGTCGCGATGCGCCGTTCCGAGTCCCGCTTGACCGCCGCCGCTTGACTCTCTATCCTCTTCAGGAGGAGATCATCGTGCCCCTTCGTGTGCGGAAACTTTTGAGAATCGCGTGTCTCGCCGGTGGCGTCGCGAGCGTGCTTGCTGTTGCGGCATTTGCCCAGTACCAAATGACTGTCAGCAGGGAACGGTTGATCAACGCCGACAAAGAACCACAAAACTGGTTGATGATGAACGGCGATTACGGAGCAACCCGCTACTCCAAGCTTTCTCAGATCAACCGCGAAAACGTCAAGAACCTGCGGATGGTGTGGGCGTTGGCGCTCGGCGGCATGCAAGACATAGGACAGAACGGCCCGGAGAATGAGCTGAATCCGCTGATCGACAACGGTTTCATGTATACCTCCGACGGCTGGGGCACGATTTATAAAATCGACGCGCGCGATCCCAACCGGGGTCAGTTCGTGTGGGTCACCGACCCGGGCGTGAAACACCAGGGCAACACATCGCGCACGCGCGGCGTGGCGTTGTGGGAAGACCTGGTCATCGCCAACCTTCCCGACGGCCGCGTCATTGCAGTTAAGCGCGATACCGGCGAAATCGTGTGGGACAAGATGATGGCCACCACCAACGAGTTCGGCAATCGTGAGTTCTTCGATACGGCGCCCCTCACGGCGGACGGCAAGGTTCTTATTGCAAATGGGGCGGGCGACGCCGGAACGCGGGGCTGGGTTGCGGCCCTCGACGCAAGAACCGGCAAGGAACTATGGCGGTGGTACGTGATCCCCAAGCCCGGCGATCCGGGAAGCGAGACGTGGAAGGATAAGAACAACGCGTGGAAAACCGGCGGCGGAGGCATCTGGCAGACCGGCTCCTACGATCCTGTGACCAAACTCACCATTTGGGGCACGGGCAACCCGGTTCCGCAATACGATCCGCAATCGCGTCCCGGCGACAACCTCTATACCGATTCAGCGGTTGCCCTCAATATCGACACCGGTAAACTAGCGTGGTATTTCCAATACACGCCCAACGATTCTTGGGACTACGACGAGATCGGCGTCCACATGCTCTACGACACGATCATCAATGGCCAACCCCGCAAGGTGGTCAGCCATTTCGGCCGCAATGGCTTCTTCTACTCGCTGGATCGCACCACGGGAAAATTCATCAAGGGCGCGCAGTACGTCAACGACCTGAATTGGACTAAGGGGCTGGATCCGGAAACCGGAAAACCGGCCGATTACAATCCAAAGGTCGATGTGCAAGTCTACAACCCGGTGGCGCGCGCGCTCCGTGGCGACCCTGAGAAGAAGGCTTGCCCGACCTGGCACGGCGGCGTCGCCCATCAGCCCACCGCCTACAATCCGGTCAAACACATCGCCTACGGCGTGGGCGTCGAAGGCTGCTTTACGCAGAACGGCGCCATGACGAAGTTCCTCTCCGAGAACGGCGGCATCGACCGAAAGGGCAGCGAGAAGCACACCATCAATAGCGACCTCTACTATGGCTCGATCACAGCGTTCGATACGATCAATCACAAGGTGGTCGCCAAGGCGCTCACGGACATCGAGATTCGATCAGGCGCTACCGTCACTGCAGGCGGACTGGTGTTTACGGCCTTGCAGGATGGGTGGGTGGTGGCATACAACGATGAAACACTGGAGGAATTGTGGCGCTTCAACGTGGGTACTGCGCTCAAGGGCGCGCCGGTGACTTACTCGGTGGGGACAAAACAGTATCTTGCGGTTCAAACCAGCGGACGGCATCTGCATCCTGTGAAATACGACAATTTTCAGGATTCGAGCTACCTGTTCGTCTTTGCGCTGAATTAATTTTCCGCCGAAGGTCAGTTCGGGAATTCTTTACAGACGTCGGTCTCGGTGCCCCAGAATTCAACGCACTTGGCGTGATTCATGGGACCTTTGCCGACAACCTTGGCCATTAGGAAATCGGCAATGAGATCGATCTCGCGCTGCTGCAGCGTGGCGGGAGGATCGGGCATGCGGGTCGGGTACGCTTTCAGGTCGGCCTGCTTCTTGCCGTAGCATCGGCCGTCGCTATAAGCAAACTTGTCGAAGGCCGGCATTTGTGTGTTGAGCCGCCCGCACTTGATGGTGATGACGAGGCCGGCGCGGTTGAGCTTCGTGTCGCGCAAGCTAGGGGCGTCGGGCATCTGGCTGTCGCTCTTGTGGCCGTCACCCGACCAGCCGTGACAAGACTGGCAGTTGCCTTTCTGCTCAAAAAGTCTCAGGCCCTCAGCGATGTCGGAAGGGTCGGGAGTTTTTTGCTCTTGGGCTTCTGCTGCCGCGCCGATTACCAGTACCAAGATCGCGGCTGCAAGGGGAGTTCCTATGAAGGAATGGATCCACGTTGACTGATTGCGCCTGTTGGTCATGAAGGCAGTATACAGCGCCGCGGTCACGGCGTGATCTTCAAGTCTGCGAAGTACCCCTCGGTGCCCGGCCCCACCCACAGGGCTACCCCGCCCTGCGAATCGCCCAACTTCAGATCGTTGACAATCAGGCATGGCTGTACTGCTCCGTTGACGTAGAGACGCGCCTTGGTCCCCTCGATCACGATCTTGTACTGAGTCCAGACGCCCGGCTGCAGATCGACATACGATTCGTATTTTTCGGGTGATTCGCGGCGCAAGCGGTCGAAATCGTACGCCGGGTGGGCTCCGTACTGGACGGAATGATTGCGGCGGACCTGATCGTCGGCGCGTCCGTTGGTGGGCCGCAGGTAAATGTATTCGTAGCGGTTGCCTTGAAGCCGGAACGCGATGCCGATGAAGCCGCGTGCGTCCGGAGCAGCGCTGGCCCCTGGCTTGCCGGCGACGGATGCTTCGATGGTTCCGTTGTGAAACCGCTCCCCCTTGAGAATGGCATACGATTCTCCGTTAGCGACGTTCGGGCGGGCCAACAGGCGGACCGCATCCTTTCCCTCGTATTGGACTTTGGACGCGGCGACCTGGCGAAGCTCCAATTGATCCATAGTCTGAGCCCAGAGCGGCGCTGTCATCAGGACCAGGACATACCTCATGGTGTGATGATAGACGACCCTCCGGTTCTTTGGTATCGCAGCACTAACCAAAATCCGCTGCATCGGCGGCGCCTTGCTCGATCCAACGTGCGGCGTTCTCCTGCTTCCAATAAAGAGCGTCGTGCATCGAGCCAAGGGGACACTGGGGCGTCAGAGTATGCAGTTCGACACCGGACGGGAGGGGAGGATTGTGGCCGAGGACAGCGCGGAATGCTTTCGCGAAGGGCCGAAGCAACGCCGAAGGTATCTCCGGCAGCGCATTCAGCGCCAGGATGCGAGTGGCTCCCAGTTCGACGGCTGCCCACACCGGCAGGGGGTTTAGCAGTCCGCCATCGATATACCAACGGCCGTCGATGCGCCGCGGCCGAGCCACTAACGGTACCGCGCAGGAGGCTAATAGATGTTCCGGACGGACGCCCGGCGCGCTGACCGTCCGCGGCTTCATGCGGAGCAAGTCCACCAGCACGACTCCGTACTCGATTTCCAAGGGACGGACGTCCATGAGTCCATGAACGACTTTCGGCAGGTTCTCGAAATTCGCGACGCCGGGGCGCAGCCACCAGTGGCACAGATCGGCGGCGCTCCAGCGTGCCGCGATGGCGTAGCCGTTGAGTGAGCCCACCGAAGCGCCCACCACCAAGTCGGGTTTGAAGCGGCGAGCGAGCGAACGCCACGCTCCCGCCTGCCAAGCGCCAAACATGCCGCCTCCCGAAAGAACCAGTGCCGTTTTGGACGCCAACCTTTACAATAGTGGATGCACACACGACCCATGGATTTCGATCCCACGGCATACGGACCTGAGGTCGCGAGCATTCTCGCTCTAGATGGGAACGGACAACGATGTGCGTCACTGGTGTGCGGTCCTTGTTCGTCGCAAGAGGCGCGGCGGGCGCTGGCGAAGCATAAGCCGGCGGAATTGTTTCCAGCAGTGCGCGAGCCGGAAGCGCCAATGGCGGGTTTATGGCTGTATTTTTCGTGTTTTGAAGAGGCTCACAATTTGATTGATAATCCAAAAACGAGCGAAGGCGAATACTGGCACGCTATCCTGCACCGCCAGGAGCCGGATGCGGGGAATGCGGCGTACTGGTTTCGGCGCGTGGGGCAGCACCCCGTATTCCCAAAGCTGGCTATGGAAGCGCAGGAGATCCTGAAGCGATATCCCGACGCCGAATTTCGGACCGGGCGCTGGGATCCTTTCGCCTTCGTGCATTTCTGCGAGCGGGCGCGGCTGCAACCCGGCACCACGCAGGAGAAAGCCGCTATCGAAATCCAGCGAGCGGAGTGGCAGCTTGTGTTCGACTATAGCGCGAGGCCGCAGTGAAGCTGCGCAGCCTGGTTTGGGTAGTGCTGTTGGCGATCGCGGCGAGCGGAGTGTGGTACGCAGTGACGCTGCGCAATCAACCGCCCGAGGTAGTGTTTACGCGCGTGGTGCGCGAGTCCATCGTCAGTTCAGTGCCGACCAACGGAAAGGTCGAGCCGATCGAATGGGCCGAGGCGCGGGCGGAGCGGGATGGTCCGGTGCAAAGTATTTCCGTGCAGCGCGGGGCGCGGGTGACGCAAGGGGCGCCGCTGGTTGAGCTGGATTCGAGTGAGGCGCGCGCGGAATTAGCAGCGGCGCAAGCGCGGGTGAGCCAGGCGCGGGCCGATCTGGAAGTGATCGAGAAGGGCGGGCGGGCCACCGATTTGAGCGCCATAGCGGGCGACTTGGAACGCGAGAAGCTGGAACTGGCGGTGGCGCAGAAGGAATACGACAGCCTGGTCCGGCTACAGGCCAAGCAGGCCGCGACGGCCTACGAAGTGGCGCAGGCCAAGGACAAAGTGGATCGAGCGCAGCAGCAGATACGCGCATCGGAGCAGAGGCGCGGAGCGTTGGTGGTTCCGCAGGACCGTTCCGCCGCGGAGGCGCGGCTGCGCGATGCCGAATCCGCTGTAGCGCTCGCCGAAGATCGGGTGCGGAAGAGCGTGATTCGCGCGCCCCTCGCCGGAACCGTCTACCAGTTCGACTTGAAGCCCGGCGCCTACCTGAGCGCTGGTGATTTGGTGGCATCCATCGGGCGGCTCGATAGGGTGCGGGTGAAAGTGTTTGTCGATGAGCCGGATTTGGGGCGCGTGGCGCGCGGCAAGCAGGTGGTGATCACGTGGGATGCAATGCCGGGGCGGCAGTGGAAAGGCGTGGTGGATAAGACTCCCACGCAGATTGTGCCACTAGGCACGCGGCAGGTAGGCGAAGTGCTGTGCGTGATCGATAATCCCCACGACGATCTTCTGCCGGGGACCAATGTGAATGTGGATATCACCGCGGAGGAATCGGCCAGCGCGTTGACGATTCCGAAGGAAGCCGTGCGACGCGAGTCGGGGCAGACCGGGGTGTTCACGCTCTCGGGAAACACGCTGGTCTGGAAAAAGATTACGCTCGGCGTATCCAACACCACTCGCACGCAGGTAGAAGGCTTGAACGAAAACGACGCGGTGGCGCTGCCTTCGGAAAAACCGCTCAAGGACGGAATGATCGTGGCGCCGCGGTTCCAATAGGCGCTTACGATTTGGCGGCGAGCAGCTTTTCGACGTGCTTGGCGAGCACATCCACCTCAACGTTCAGGCGCGCGCCAATCTTGGCTTGGCCGAGCGAGGTATGCGTGAACGTGTGGGGAATGATCGTAACACCAACGATGGGTCCGGGTTCCAGCGCAGCGATGGTCAGGCTGATGCCGTCGATGGCAATGGATCCCTTGTGCACCATGTAGCGGTCCAGGATTGCGGGCACCTGAAGCTTGAGCCACCAGTTGCCATCGCCCAATTCGTCAAGCGCGATCAGCACGCCGGTGGCATCCACATGGCCTTGCACGATGTGGCCGGATAAGCGCGTGGCCGGCGTGACAGGGCGTTCCAGGTTCACGCGCGCGCCGGGGACAAGATCGCCAAGGTTGGTGCGTGCCAGCGTTTCGGGTGCGAGGTCGGCGGCAAATGATTTAGGGGTGAGAGCTAGTGCAGTGAGACAGACTCCGTTCACGGCGATGCTCGAACCTTCGGTGGCGTCCGAGAGAACCGTGTGGGACTCAATCACCAGCCGGGCGCCCGCCGAGCGCGCTTCAATCGACGCGACCGTGCCGAGTTCTTCTATGATTCCGGTAAACATAATTGGAAAAAAAGGGGACAGACGATATTTTCGCCGTCGAACATATTGCCAGATTAACGGATCGGTGTCGCGAAAATGTCGTCTGTCCCCTTTTTTAGCCACGCCTCCACTGCAAACTCATTGGACGTGATCTGGTGCAGCTTCACGTCATGGAACTGGATGGCGTCGGCGCGGCGGCGGCGTCCGGTGCCCCCGGCGACCGGCAATGACTGGGTGCCGCCCAGGATCTTGGGTGCGTAATAGAAAAAAATCTTATCGGTAACGCCGGATTCGAGCGCGGTCCAGTTGACGCGGCTGCCGGCTTCGATCATCAGCGAGAGATATTTTTCGCGAGCCAGCAGACTGACTACAGCACCCAGGTCCACGCGGCCGTCGGCGCCTTCGAGCGCCTCCACTCGCACGCCCTTCGACTCCAGACGCTTGCGCCGCTCCGGAGATGCCGCCGACGTCGTGACCACCAGCACGTCATTGCGGCAGGAAGCGACCATCTTCGATTCCACCGGAAGGCGAAGCAGCGAATCGAGAACAATGCGCAGCAGCGGACGGCTGCGTTCTTCGCAAGTACGGTCAGTGAGCAGGCAATCGTCGGCCAGTACCGTGCCGATGCCGGTGAGGATGGCGTCGGAGAGATGGCGCAGGGTTTGCACGTGAGCGCGCGCGGTGTCGCTGGTGATCCAGCCCTCATTGTCGTCGGGCGCGCCGATTTTTCCATCCAAAGTGACTGCGGCCTTTAGAACGACCAGCGGCCGACCAGTGCGCATGAAGTGGCTGAAGGCTTCATTGAGTTGCGTCGCTCGCGCCGTATAGCTGAAGTCAATTTCCACTTCGACGCCCGCCTTTTCCAGCAGGCGAAAGCCGGAGCCGCGCACTTGCGGGTTAGGGTCCTGCATCGCAGTGACGACTTTCTTGATTCCTGCCGCGACGATCGCGCCGGCGCAGGGCGGCGTGCGGCCCTGATGCGAACACGGTTCCAGAGTCAGATACAGGGTGGCGCCGCGTGCCAGCTCACCGGCCTCTTCGAGAGCGAGCACTTCAGCGTGTTTCACGCCGGCCCAAGTGTGGAAGCCGCGCCCAACCACCACGTCATCACGCACAATGACTGCGCCCACAGCGGGATTCGGGCTCACCCGGCCTAGGCCCTGGGCAGCGAGATCGAGCGCCTCTTCGAGATAGCGGTTCATGCTGGTAGCCGGTGAGGCCTAGTCAAATAATGATGCCACGAACTGTGCGGGGTCGAAGGGCAGCAGGTCGTCGAGCTGCTCTCCCACGCCCACGTAGCGAATCGGCAAGTTCAGTTCGCGCGAGATGGCCACCACTACGCCGCCTTTGGCGGTGCCGTCGAGTTTGGTGAGAATGATGCCAGTGACTGCGCTGGTTTCGGTGAACTTGCGCGCTTGTTCGAGGCCATTCTGGCCGGTGGTGGCTTCGATCACCAGCAGCACTTCATGCGGGGCATCCGGGATCACGCGGGCTACGGTACGCCGCATCTTTTCGAGCTCGGCCATCAGGTTGGTTTTGGTATGGAGGCGGCCGGCGGTATCGATGATCACATAGTCGACTTTGCGCGCCTTGGCGGCTTGCACGGCGTCGAAGGCGACTGCACTGGGATCAGCGCCGGTCTGCTGTTTGATAATCTCGGCGCCGGTACGCTGCGCCCACACCTCAAGCTGCTCGATGGCAGCGGCGCGAAAAGTGTCCGCGGCGCACAACAGCACGCTGCGGCCTTCCGATTGAAGACGGCGAGTGAGTTTGCCAATAGAAGTCGTCTTCCCCGCCCCGTTGACTCCGACTACAAAGATGACGGCGGGCGGCTGTGCGACGTGCGGCAAAGGGCGCTCGGTGGCTTCCAGAATTTCGAGCAGGTGCTCGCGAATCAGCGTCTTGATTTCGGCGGCGTCGCCCAGTTGATGACGCTCCACGCGCTGGCGGATACGTTCCAGGATTTCGGCCGTAGTGTTGGCGCCAATGTCGGCGGTGATGAGCGCGTACTCCACCTCTTCGAGGATGTCGGCATCGATTTCCTTGCGGCCGCTGACGGCGTCTTCCAGCTTCTCGATTAACCCGGAGCGCGTCTTCTGGATGCCGGCCTTAAGACGGTCGAGGAGACTCACGCCGTCAGGCGACGGGGAATCTGCGGGAGGGGTGCCGAAAAGTGTCTGGATAGCCATCGGGAATGACAATTCCAGTCTAGCAGCGGCTGCGGGTTCGCCTCCCAAATCACCAGCAGTCGTAGTTATCGGCGATCAAAGGCTTCCTTCGTCAGCCGAAGGACCGTAAATGGACGGCACTGGAATATCATTGAGGCGCAGATAAACCGACAGCTGCCCGCGATGGTGGATCACATGGTTCAACACGAAGCTGCGAACCACGGCGATCTTGGGCATGGTCATCAGCGTGACGTCGCCTCTTTTGAGAGACCAGCTTTTCATAAGAGTTTCGTCATTGACGCCGGCGATGGCATTGTGCGCGCCCGCCACGTTGTTGTCGAAGGCCTCCAGGAGAGCGGCGGTCGATTTAGGCTCGAACGGCGTGTAGCCGCCGGCCAAATCCAACGAATCCTTCAAGATGCCAGTGGTGGCCCAGGTTGGCATCTCGGCGATGTGCGAAGCCAGCCGGCCCATGGTCATGGACTTATCATGGGGCTTGTAGTCGAACTTCTCCGCCGGCACCCGCTCGATCACTTTCCGGGCGATCGCCATTTCGCGATCGAATTCCGGCAGCAGCGCATCTTTTATGGCCATAGTTCCTCCGTTGATTGACTTCTCGTGCTTTGCCTATCTTCAGGTACAGGCCATTCTACAATGCGGGGCGACGCAGCGGAATGCTGGGGTAAAATAGACCCAGCCGTGGAAAATATCGGTCGCTACCGAATCGTCGGAGAGTTGGGCCGCGGCGCCATGGGCGTGGTTTACAAAGCCCAGGACCCTGCCATCGGCCGCATGATCGCGGTCAAGAGTATCCGGCTCGGCGACCTCACCGAAGAGAGCGAGCGCGAACGTCTCCGCGAACGCCTGTTCCGGGAAGCGCAATCGGCGGGTATCCTTTCGCATCCGGGGATCGTGACCATCTACGATATCGCCGAAGAGGGCGGTCTGGCGTATATCTTCATGGAACTGGTGAACGGCCCGGCGCTCGACAAAATGCTGAAGGCCGAGCAGACGCCCGACAAAGAAACACTGCTCAGCATCCTGCGCCAGGTGGCCACCGCACTGGACTACGCGCATAAAAAAGGCATCGTCCATCGCGATATCAAACCCGCGAACATCATGGTGCATGAGGATGGCACCGCCAAGGTTACCGACTTCGGCGTGGCTAAAATCGTCTCCCAGCAAATGACGCAAGCCGGGACCATCATGGGCACGCCCAGTTACATGTCGCCCGAACAGGTGCAGGGCGGGAAGATTTCGGGGCGTGCGGATCAGTTCTCACTGGCCGTGATTGCCTACGAAATGCTGACCGGCGAAAAACCCTTTACCGCCGATTACCTTCCCACGCTGCTGTTTAAAATTGTGCGCGAAGAACCGGTGGCGCCGCAGCGACTCAACGCCACATTGTCCGCGGACGTCGAAACCGTGATGCGGCGGGCGCTCGCGAAGAACCCGGCCAATCGCTACGACTCCTGTCTGGATTTTGTAAGTGCTTTGGCTAGTGCCTGCAATGGTTCCGGTAATTGGGTCCCGTTGCCGCGCGGAACCAGCTCGAATATGCCGACGGCAGGATCGGGCGAAGAGCTGGGCGCCACGCTAGGCGCCACCGTCGCGGAAAGTCTGGCGGAGACCATGGCCGCTCCTCCTCCGCCCTCGGAAAGACGGCCCTTGCCGCCAACCGAGGAGATGCGGCTGCCGAAGTACCAGCCCGCGCCGATTCGGCAGCCGGCTGAAAAGATACCGGAACCGCCGCCTCCCGTGTCAGCAGTGGCGCCACCGGTTCCGCCGCCTGCTCAATCGATGGAACCAGCGGCCACGCCAGCTACCCCACTGCTCGCCGCGCCGAGTTCCCTGGCGGCGCGCTCGCTGGACGACGAACCCCAGCCCGCGCGGGGCAAGACGGGGCGAAATGTCGCGATCGGGCTGTTCGCGGCGGCGGCCATCGGCGTGGCGACTTTCTTCCTGTGGCCCAGGTACCAATCGCCCGCGCAAGTACCGGCGCAGACAGCGGCTCCGCTGGTGGTCGATAGCGCCATCCCTAAGACTCCGCCGCAAGATCCCGCGCCTGCGCAGCCGGTCACCGAGCCCCCGCCTGCTCCGGCGGCTGCGCTTGCGCCGGCCGCAATCCCTGCGCCGCCGAAGGCCCTGCCTAGCCCGACCGAGGCTTCGTTTCAACTTACGACCATGCCTGCCGGCGCCGATGCGGTGTTCGACGGGAATGCCGAGCTGCACTGCACCACTCCCTGCACTTTGAATCTGCCAATGGGCCGGCATACCCTGGTGCTCTCCAGCAAAGGGTATCGGGAGGCGCAGCGTGTGTTCAATCTGCCGAGTGACCCTGGGCTGATCGTGAACCTGGAGGCCACCATGGGCACGCTGAGCCTGGTTACCAAACCCGCGGGCCTTGCGGTGATCATTGATGGCCAGGAACAAGCCCGCAAGACGCCGGCCGATTTCCCGCTCTCCGTCGGCGAGCATCGCATACAAGTGCTGCGCGGCGCCGAAAAGCAGGAGTTCACGGCGCAAATTCGCGACAACGTGGTCAGCCAGAAAAGTATCGAGTGGGGCCCGTAGACGGGTACCGCGCCAAGGCGCATCCTGTTCCGGTTCTGGATGGAATCAACGACCGAACCGGGCCGCGTGCTTTTGTGGATCGCCAAGTTGCCATGCGCCGGGGATCGCTTGTCGCCCGTGGATCACGACAGAACGCCTTTGCTTTGACTCATTGATTGCTACGACCGCGCCGGTCCACGTCGTCACTCGGAACACGAAAGACTCTAAGGGGATCGGAGCAGCCACCATCAATCCCTGGGACGCTGCCTCGTAGTTCCTCTCGGAACAGCCGACTGCCTTCGCCGTATCGGGAAAGTGTGTTTCACAAAAGACCTTTTGTGAAACAGCGTGAAACAACACATTCTTGGGTTTCCCCTAAGATTTAAGATCAAGGATGTGAAACGGCTCCTTAAATTCTTGATCGTTTCAGCGCTAGGTCTGATGCTGACGTTATTTGGCTGGTGGGCGTACGCGGAGTGGTACCTAGCGCGCGTACAAGGGAAATACTCGCGTGAATTCATACCGGGGATGAAAAGGCAGGCTATTGAACACCGGCTTTTGTCCGAGGGCATCCGCTTCTCTCCGGAGTCCCCTGCCCTTGACTTTGTATCTGTCGGATCTGAAATTCGTTACTGGGTCGTGATCTGTGCGCCGCGGGAAGTGGGTCTGATGCTTGAGTTCGAGGTTCACGGCGGGGAATCTTCAGGCGCGGACATTCTACGAATTGTCACACCTGTCCGAGAGGAACGCGGATGTTTGTAATTGGCAACTACCAAAGGAAACTTGTCGACTTGCTGTGGAACAAGGGTGCTTGGGGCCTGTAGACTAAATCCGGTCCGCGGACCTTATTCGTGAACGGAAGTATCGAGGAACGCGCGCAGCCGATGGCTGCGTGAGGGATGGCGCAGTTTGCGTAGCGCTTTGGCTTCAATCTGACGGATGCGCTCGCGCGTAACCGCGAAGTGCTGACCCACTTCTTCGAGGGTATGCTCGCTGCCATCCTGCAAGCCGAAACGCATCTTGACGATTTTCTCTTCGCGCGGGCTCAACGTCTTGAGTACTTCGGCGGTCTGCTCGCGCAGGTTTAAGTTGATCACCGCCTCGGAGGGCGACACTACGCGGCGGTCGATGATGAAATCGCCCAGGTGCGATTCTTCTTCCTCGCCGACGGGAGTCTCGAGCGAAATCGGCTCCTGCGCGATGCGTAACACTTTGCGTACCTTGCCCACCGGCAGATCCATCTTCAGGGCCAGCTCTTCGGTGGTAGGCTCGCGCCCCAGATCCTGCTGCAACTGGCGCTGCATGCGCACCAGCTTGTTGATGGTCTCGATCATGTGCACTGGGATGCGAATGGTGCGGGCCTGATCCGCAATGGCGCGGGTGATGGCTTGCCGGACCCACCAGGTGGCGTACGTAGAAAACTTGTAGCCGCGGAGGTAATCGAACTTATCCACCGCCTTCATCAGGCCAATGTTGCCTTCCTGAATGAGATCCAGGAACTGTAGGCCGCGATTGGTGTAGCGCTTGGCGATCGACACCACCAGGCGAAGGTTGGCCTCAATTAACTGCTTCTTCGCAATCTCGGCTTCCTGTTCGCCGCGCTCCACGATCTGCAGGGTGCGGCGCAGTTCAGTGGCGGTCGCGCCGGATTCTTCTTCCAGTTGCTGGATGCGCTGGCTGAGCTGCTTCAGTTCCTTGCGCAGTGCGCCGGATGCGCCGTTTACAGGCGCTTCGAGTTTCCGCTGGATGCGGGCGATCTCACGCTCGATGGGGCGCAACTGCTCGACCACATTGCGCAGATTTTTAGCTAGCGAACGCCGGGTAGCTGAAGTAAATTGTATGCCGCGGATCAGGCGCGAGATCACCACCAGCGTGCGCGCCAAACTCCAGCGCAGCGTGCGGTGCATCTTGGGTTTCATGCCGCGCGAGACGGCTTGCAGCTTCTGGCGGTACTGCTGGGCCTTGCGATAGTTCTTGTCGATCTCGTCGATGATGGCGAGCAGTTCTTCGGCCCGCTCGGGAAGAGTCTCTTCGGCCACCACCAGGTCGGGCATCACCAGGACGTCGCGGATCACCACGGGATCTTGCCGCAGCAGCTCCGGCATCGCCAGAATCTCGTTGATCACTAGAGCCGATCGGGAAATGGCCTTGCGCACCGCGGCTTGCCCGCGTTCGATGCGCTTGGCCAGCTCAATTTCGCCTTCGCGCGTCAGCAGCGGCACCGACCCCATCTCACGCAAATACATGCGCACCGGGTCATTGGTCTTGTCGTTGATTTCCTGGACCAGGTCGAGTTCGCCGGGTTCTTCGGCTTCCTCAGCCTTTTTGTCGAACTCCAGCTTGGGCTCTTCCAGGATCTCGACGCCGGCGGTGTCGAGTTCAGTCAGCAGATCGTCGAGTTCGCGGCCGCCCGGATAATCTTCCGCCAGCAGGTCGTTGACTTCGTCATACAGCACGTAGCCCTTCTGCTTGCCCGCGCTCATGAGCTGCTTGATCCGTCCGAATTTATCGCTGCCTGCCACGCTATTCAACGAACCCCACTTGCAGATCCCCTCGCATGAAGCCACGCCACCGCAGTAGCCACCAGTGTACAACACCACTATGCCGCGCTCGCCGCCTGTTTCGTTCGTACCGGCTAGCCATCGCGCTTGACTTCCTCTTCCACGCGTTGTAACTCCACCATCCAGTGAAGCGCTTCTTCCGGGTTTCCCTCGCGCTCGGCGGTCCTGATCCGCGTCCGCACTTCTTCCATCCGCCGCCGTTGGAAGCTGGTCCTTAATCCCTGGAGGCAGGCTTCGGCTTGCGCCAAACACTCCGCGTCGTCACTTATCTCATCGGCAGCAACGATGTCGTGCAGTAGGGCGCGCCCGGGAGCACTCAGGCGGCCGTCCAGAGCGGCAAAATTGACGGGACCCGCTTCCGCCATTTGACGCAATGCATCAATCACTTCGAGACTTACGAAGCCTGCGGTGAGTTCCGACGGTAGTTGCGGCAAAATACGCTGGCGGGTGTCTTCGCTCGACAGCAGCGCATTCAATAAGATCCGTTCGACTGCTGGCAACTGGACGCGAGGAGTCCCATTGGAAGAAGAGCTCGAAGCCTGGCTCGACCCATGTCGCGAGGCGATCTGGCCGGGAGCATGACGGTCGGTAGCGGCTCTCTTGAATTGTTCCAGCACCAGTCCGGGTTCGACGCCCAGATAGCCCGCCAGGTCGCTCGCAACGGCGGCGCGCTCCAGCTTGTCAGAAATCTTCTGTACCACAGGCAAGAGGAACTTGAACGCATCCATGCGGCCGTCGGCGCCGCGCATGTCGAACCTGGCGCGCGCGCGGTCGGCGAGCCAGTGGAAGTAGCTGCTGGCTGAATCGAGTTGGGCGCGATAGGCGTCTGCGCCAAACCGCTTCACATATTCGTAGGGATCCAGTTTTTCATTCGTGGCGTCGCCTGATCCGCCGCCGAACGCGAGCACTTTCACGTGCAGGCCTTCATCGAGCAGCAGTTGGATGGCCCGCTCGGCCGCATTCGTACCGGCGTCGTCGGGATCGAAATTGACCACCGCCGTATCCGCGTGTCGATGGAGGGCCCGCACCTGCGTGTTCGTCAGCGCAGTGCCGCAACTCGCAACCACTTCCTTGACTCCGGCGGCATACACGCCGATCACATCCATGTAACCTTCGACCAGGACCGCGCGATTGGACTTACGCATCGCATCCCGCGCACGGTGCAGGTTATATAAAGTGGACGTCTTGCGATAGATGGGTGTTTCAGGCGAGTTCAGATACTTGGGTTGTTCGTCGGGGTGCATAGCGCGGGCCCCGAAGGCAATCACTTTGCCGGATTCGTTGTGAATCGGAAACATCAGGCGTCCGCGAAAGACGTCGTAGAAGCCCGCCCCTTCGCTGCGGCGCCGCACCAGACCCGAGGCTTCCATCTGCTCCGGCGCAAAACGCTCCTCCGTTAACTTCCGCGTCAAAGCCTGACCTTGCGGATCAGAAAAACCCAGTTCGAAGGTCTCAATGAGTTCGGCGCTCACGCCGCGCCGTTCGAGATATGCCCGCGCGTCCGCGCCGTGGGGGCCGTTCAGCGCCGCCCGGTAGAGTTTTGCGGCGATGGCGTGCATGTCGTGAAGGGCGCCGCGCAGACGGGAATCCGCATCGGAATACTCGGGGCGCTGCGGCATGGGGATGCCGTGGCGCTCGGAGAGCAATTTCAGGGTCTCCGGAAAAGTGAGGCCGTCGACCTCCATCACAAACTTCAGCACGTCGCCGCCAGCGCCGCAGCCGAAGCATTTATAAAACTGGCGCGTCTGGTTGACGTTGAACGACGGTGTCTTTTCCTGATGAAACGGGCACAGACCCAGATACCGGCCGGTGGCGCCAATGCGGCGCAGGCGCACGTACTCGCCGGCCACCTTGACGATGTCGATCGAGGATTTTAACTGCTCGACGAAGTCCATCGCTAGGTTTCAGGGTAGCGCTTTCGTGGAGCGGAGGGATAAAACAAATCCATGCTAAAATGGTTTTGTGAGTCCGGTGGCCACGGAGCGCAGTTCCCGCGAACAGTTAGAGGATTTCAGGGAACGCACAGCGCAAAAGATTCGCGAGTTGCGCTGCCCGGTCCACGGCCAGCCGCCCCGGTTGCGCTTCCGAGGTTCCACCTTGCGCGAAATCACCATTCAGATGAGCGGGTGCTGCGACGTACTGCTGAGCCTGGCAAATCAGCGGATCGCGAACCGCGGCTAAGGATTTTCTCTTATCTGGCGTCTGCGAGCCAATTCTCTTTTTTGGCCCACAGATGAAAACCGATAAACCCAGATAGCTACAGTTCTCTTTAAGCGGGCGCGTATTCGATGACCAGCGCGGTGATGTCATCTCGAATGGTGCCGCCCTCGGTGAAACGATCCACCGCCTGCAGCAGCGCGGCGTGCAATCCGGCGGCGTCGCGAGCGGCATTCTCGCGCAGGCAAAGGCGTAGGCGTTCGGTATCGAAGAAGGCTCCATCGGCATCTTCCGCTTCGGTAAGGCCGTCGCTATAGATCACCAGTTTGTCACCAGGTTCCAGTTCCCGCTGCAGCATCTGGAAAGGCGCGTCTTCCAGCATGCCTACCGGCATCGAGGTTGTGTTCAACGTGCGTAGACGGCCATCGGGGCTCACCAGGAAGGGCGCGCAATGACCCGCATTGCTGTAACTCAGCAGGCCGGATACGTCGAGAATACAGTAGAACACCGTCGCGTATTTTTCGCCGCGGGTGCGTTCCAGCAGAAATTCGTTAAGGCGAGCCATGCGTGGCGCAATGTGCGCCGGATCACCGGACGCCATCAAAAACGTGCCCTGTAGCAAGCTGGCCAGCAGCGCGGAGCCCACACCTTTGCCCGATACATCGGCGACCACCGCGGTCCAGGAGGCGGGCGAGTTTTGGCGGACATCGAAATAGTCGCCGCCCACCTGCGTCGAAGGCGAGCTGGAACCGGCCGCGCGGAACCATCCGGTTTGCGGCATGGACGACGGCTGGAGTCCCTGCTGAATATCGCGCGCCAGCTTGAGCTCGTCTTCCATGCGGAGCTTGCCGCGCCCTTCTTCGATCAAGCGGGCATTTTCAAGGATGGTCGAGGCTTCGATGGCCAGCGTTTGCAGTAATTCGCGATTGCCGGAGGAAAGATCGGCGGGGTTGGCCTTCGAGTCCATGTAGATCAGCCCGACGGTGTCCTCCATGGCGTTGATCGCGCGCGTGTCATCTGGAGCGCCGCTGCGCAGCCGGATCAAAGGAAGGCACACTACGCTGCGCAGCTCCAGTTGCGCCACGGTCATTTCGGGACGCACGCCCTGCTCCTCAAAGGGATCGAACGACATTGAGAGCAGCTCGCGGCGCGAGGCCAGCGCCTGGCGGATCAGATGGCGCGGAACTCGAAGCTCATCCGGCTGAAGTTCGCGGCCGACGCTATCGCGGGCTACCGAGACCTCGAGGTCGGCGTCTTTGTCGCCCTCCGGACGCAGCAGCAGAAAGCCGCGTTCGCAGCCGGTCACTGCGAGTGCCGCGTCCACTACGGCCGTAAGCACCTCGCTGGTGGAAAGCGAATTCTGTAGCGCCCGCGCCACTTCGACCAGAGAACGCAGTTTGATGAGATTGGCAGCGCCCGGGGCCTCACCCGCCGGAGTGGGAACGGAGCCAAGCTGCCCCAGCAACCTCTGGATGTCCTGTTGTTGCGCGGAAAACGTAAGTTGATAAGAATCGCGTACGCCGAATTCAATGCGATCCGAGTTGTGGAGAACGTGCCTCGAAATCTGCCGTCCATTCACCCAGGTGCCATGGCGGCTGTTGAGATCCTCGATCGCGTAGGCGCCGTTCTCAAAGACGATTCGGCAGTGATTCCGCGACGTACGGTTGTCGCGCAGCACCAGGCTGTTGCCCGACTGGCGACCGATGCCGAAAGGCATGGATTCGAGTGCCACACGGCTGCGCTGGCCCGATGGCGCGAGAACCAGAAGTACCGCCGCAGGACGTTCCGCCATTACCCAATTTGTCCGCCGCGCGTCTTCTCGGCCGATTCCTGCGCGAGTTGGGACTGGCAATCCGGGCAATAGCCGCCCATCTCGGTCCGCGCCGTTATGATCTTGAAGCCGAGGCTGCTCTCCATTTGGCGCCGCATCTTCTGTAGCGGCTCGCCGAAAAATTCCTCCACCTTGCCGCAGCGCAGGCAAATGAGGTGAGCGTGCTCCTGTTTGAGGCGGCTCTCGTAATAATGCTGGTCGCCTTCAAAATGCAGCAGATCCAGCTCATCGATCAGACCGCCGGCTTTCAAGAGCTTGAGCGTCCGATAGACCGTGACCCGATTCAGCTTGGGGTCTTTTTCCTTCGCGAGTTGATACAACGATTCGGCATTCAGATGCTTGCCGGAGCGGTCCAGCAGATCCAACAAAATGCGTCGCTGGCGCGTAAGCCGTACCCCGCGTTCCCGCAGCGAATTCTGAATTCCGGCAGCCGGCATCACTGTCTTGAGAGTAGCAAATTCGCGAGTCACAGCAGACTTCAAAAGGCTATGTAATGCAACCATGGAGGTTAGTCCGATCGACATGGCGCGTTTGTTGCGCGAGGCCCCTACAATCGAACCGTATGACGAAACGTTTTCACATGTACTGGCTGCGAGAGTCGGGTTGCGACGTGGGGACCCCGCTGGATGCGGAGGATCTGGATGCCGTGATTCGCGCGCGCGTGCTGGAGTTGGCGGGCGCCGGCGATCGGCCCCTCGACCTCTATCTGCCGTTCCTGGATGGCAGGGAGTCGCACCGCCGGGCCGAGGCTTTGCGCGCCGTAACGCTGGTACGCGAGGGCGACGCGATCCGCAGCGTTCCCCCGACCGCGGCCGCAAAGCTACGCGATAGAGCCGCCCTGTTGGTGGCGACACACCCGGCGTGGACCGCCGCGCCTCACGAACGCCACCCGGGGTATTTTCGTACCTGGCAAGCAGTCTCGCTGGCAGTTCAGAAGGCGCTGCGCTGCTGGATTCCGGAGATTTACTTCCGCGATTCGGCTCGCTATGAGGACCGCGACGCCGCCTTTCCGCTGCTGGTATATGTAGCCAGCCGCCCCTGCCGCGGGCGGCCGCGCACCGAATTCGCTTACGACGTAGCCGACGGGAAGGTGCTACCGCTCGCCTTGAATCAGGTCGGAGCGTCACTCCAGAGCGTAATGGAAACAGTAGAAGGCGGCTTGCACAATTGCGGCCGTCCAGCGCTGGCCCGGCGTTACGCGCCGCGCTGGCATCAGGATGTGCTGCGCGCAGTGCAGCGAAAGCCCCGGCCGCTGCTGAGCCTACTCGGGGACGAAGCAGCCGTGGTCAATGCACTGGTGGGTCTGGGCTCGGGACGCAAGATGCAAGCCGTCAAGCCATTTGCACGGTCGGCCAATATGGCGCTGCGCACCATGTATGGCGAAGATCTGCGGCCGCTGGCGCTACGGCTGCTGGAGGAAGCTACGCGGACGCTGGAAACCAAAGTCTGCTCAACGGTTTAAATCCCCCGATCGTTTGCGGTCGTCCGGCCGTCCCGAAGTTATCAAACGGCGCCCCCGGTTACCCATTGGCCGGGAATACCGAGAAGCAAGCCCAGAGTAAAAACAAATTACTGAATTAAAAAGCTCGAATCTGTTCATAAGTTTGCGATAAGCGTAATTTGAACTCGCACCTTCAAACTTCGCCTAACCGGGCTGCGGGCGTTCGGGCACGCCATCTGCTTAAGCGCTTGCCCGCGTTCTCGCCCATCGCCATCAAGCTGATGGTAATGGTGAATGATGAGAACGTATCGTTTAAAGAAGTAGCCAAGCTGTTCTCGGCAGATCCGGTTTTAGCGGGGCAAGTTCTGCAGCTTGCAAATTCTGGAATGTATGGGCGCCAAGTTACCCCCGTTCAGTCGGTGCTTCACGCAATCGCAATCCTTGGGCTGAAGAATATTAGCCGCATTGCCCTCACGGCTGCTCTATCCCACGGCTTCCCGCACCGCACGGCTTCCTGGACCCGAAGTTGGTGGCGGCACAGCATTGCGTCCGCGCTTATCGCGGATCATGTTGGAGTCGCAGAATTGCATCTGGATTTCGGCTACACGGCCGGCTTGCTTCATGCGATCGGCCAGCTTGCCCTCTTTCAGAACGCTCCGGAGGAGTATCCGACGCTAATTGAAGAAGCGCACTCCTCCGGTGCTGACGTCCTGCGGTGCGAGAGCAGGCGTTTTGGGGCGGATCATGTGGAACTTTCCGGCCTCATTCTAGCGGACTGGGGTTTACCCCAAAGCCTGCAGGCAGCGGTATCGGAAAGCCATTCTTCCGATCCTCTAACGGCAACAGTTCAGGGCGGATGCTGGTACGCCGAATCCGTGGGCTTTGGGCAGTGCGGGTGTCTACAAAACCGGAGAGACAATATTCCGGAGCACTCGGCGAAACCACTAGACAAATATCTGCTGGACGTACTGACCATCGAAGTCAATCGGATCGAGTGCTCGCTCCACTAGATCCAAAGATTTGCTAACGCGAGGTTCAGCCGTACAGCCCGCGCCCCGGCAGCGGCTATTTCACAATCTCGACTTGCAGCGAAACATCTAATGTCTTGGGCGGCAGACACATGGAGTTGTTGCAGGCCTGGTAGCGCAGTTTGCCGGTGAGAGTGGCGGGTCCTGGCGCGGCATTGGCCGGCGCCTTAAAATGCGTCACAATCTGGAAATCGCCGGTAAACACAGACAGCGGTTTTTCCGAAAAGCTGTACTTTTCCATGCGCGCTTGCGGGAAAGCGAAGCCGGTCGCCTCCAGCGGTCCGGGATTCCAGGTGAGCCGGAGCGGAATCAGGTATTCATCCGAGGGTGTGTTGCTATTCACGTGGTAACCGGGGCGCAAATCCAGCGGCAGCACGGAATCGACCGCCGAGCCGGGCTTCGCTACTACTTTACGCGGAGGCGTGAAGTTAAGGACGTTGCCCTGCGCGAACGCCTGCGCCCATACGGCCGGCGAGCACGCTAGAGCCAGCGTCACGTATAGCAACGCTCTTGGGGTCCTGAAGGAGTTTGGTAATTTCATTCTGGTAGTCCACTTTGTCGACGAGTCCCACGTGGTTGGATGCAATCCGCCCTTCGCGATCCAGCACAAACGAGGTGGGCAGAGCTTCGATCTCGCCAAATTGTTGGGAGACCACCTCGGAGCCGATCATGATGCGGTAGTTGATCTTGTGCGAAGCGATGTAGGGCCGCACCGATTTCCAGCCATCGTCATCCATGGAAACTCCCAGGACGGCGAATCCCTGGTCTTTATACTTCTTCTCGAATTCGATGAACCACGGGATCTCGGCCTCGCAAGGGCCGCACCAGGTGGCCCAGAAGTTAATCAGCACCACTTTGCCGCGATAATCGGCAAGATTCACGGCGTTACCGTCGGCGTCCTTTAACGAGAAGTTAGGGGCCGGCTTGCGCTGGCCTTGAGATTTCAGCTCGCGCGTGGGCGAACTCGACGGTCTGGAACAACTCGCGAGAAGCAAAGCGAGCGCGGCCGACGCCGCTGCCACATGGATTCGGCTCATCTCACTCTTAAAGTATCATGCCCGTGTTCAAACGGCGTTCAGACGGCGACCGGGCGGCTGGCCGGAAACTGCTCCGTGAACCAGCGCCGGCGGAGGCGGCGGGCAGCAGCGGCGAGTGTGAACTCGTCGTGTGCCGGCAGGCCGGCGAAGATCCAGGCGGCGGAATCGCAGAAACTCTCGCAGGCGTAGCGGCGCCATTTGGGAGTGCGCAGACGCGGGTCGGCGCGCGTGAGGACCTCCTTGCGCCATTCGGCGCTCCAGCCTAGCTCGCCCTTGACCTGTCCCCGCAACTCGGCCGCCAGCACCTGCTCCCACGCGACGCGCTTCTGATTCGAAAGACGCACCCATGCGAAATGAAACAACTCGTGGATCAGAATGCGCTCAAATTCGCTGCGCCGCGACAAAACCGCAGCGTCGAGCAGAATCAGACGCCGTGGAATCGAGGCGCCGGCCAGATGCGATCCCAACGAGCGCCGGATCTCCACGCGAATGGGATCGCCCACCAACCGGGGGAGCACGATCTATTTTGCGGGAGGCGCGGGACGTGCCACGCCATTGCCGGGCCCGGTTGAGCCACGCCCTGCGGCGCCGGGTCCGCCGGCACCAGTTCCGGCCCCGCCAGGGCCGGCCGTACCGGGAAGCGCCAATTTCGGCTGCGTGAAAAATTCGACGCTCTTCACCGTGGGCTCGAAACGCTTGCCCACTTCGGCGAGCCATTGGTTCAGATGAGCGCCGCGGATTTCCTCGCTGATCGACACCGTCACTTCGGCCATGGGCTGGATGGTTTTCTCTTCCACGCGAATGATGTAGAACGCGTTCGACTGCGGCAGGGGATCGGTTACCTCGCCGACCTTGAGAGCGAGCACCGCCTTCTTTACATCCGCCGAGTAAGAACTGTTGATGTTCACGACACCGAAGTCGCCACCGGCGGCTTTCGAAGTGGGGTCCTCGGAATACTGAGCCACTAGTTTCGCGAAATCCGCGCCGCCGCGAATTTGCTTCACCAGATCCTCAGCGAGTTTGCGGGCCTCCGCTTCCGTGCGCTGTGTCTGGCTCGATCCGCCTTGGGAAATCGCCCGCGCGACATCTTCCAGAGACTTGCCGGAGGGAACCTGCCCCATCACCGGCGCTGCCGGCTTGAAAGCAATATAAATCACCTTAATCCTGGCCTGCTGGTAGCGTGCCTGATTTTTCTCGTAAAACTCTTTAATCTGCTGGTTGGATACTGGATAGAAGTTGTGCTCGTGGCTGACCATGGCGGAAGCCATGCTGTTCGCGCGAAGGAAAGCCAACTGCTCCTTGAGCGGGCTTTGCTCGGCCAATTTAGCTTTCTCCGCCTCGTCCGAGAGATAGCGCAGCATGAACAACTGCTGCACCGCGTACTTAGGATTTTGCTGGAAGAGCTGAATGAATTCATTGGGCATGAACGCCATGCTTTGCCGAATTTCGCCGGCGGTTACGTCCTTCCCGTCTACGCTCGCGACCACGGTATTGTCGGGGACCGCGCCGGGCAGGGTCTGGGCAACCAGCGGCGTACAGGCAAGCGCCAGGGTAAAAAGATATTTCATGATGTTCTCTTCAACTTAACATGACGTGGAATCCAAGTTAACGTACCGCGTGAGCGGCCGCCTAAGTTCGCTATAGTAGCTGGGAAGTGACTCTCCGTTCGGGTTTGCTCGGCGCGCTGTGCGGATTTCTGTGCGCCTGCGGCAACCTTCCTGAGCCCTATGCCCCGCCCACGCAGCGCCCGTTCTTCGAGGCTCCTGCGGAAGCTCCGCAGATAATCAATATGGCGGACGCCGACGCCGAGAGCCATTTCGTCCAGGATATTTCGGCGGAACTGGAAGGCAATACCTGGCGCTGGACGGGTAAACGACCCACCATTCGGCTGCGTCCCGGTTCGAATCAAAAGCTGGTGTATTCGATCGACTTCACCATTGCGGAGCAGACATTTCAGCAGACCGGACCGGTCACTCTTTCGCTGTTCGTAAACGATCATCTTCTCGACCGCGTCCGCTATACGTCGCCAGGCCGGCGACGGGTCGAGAAGCCGGTTCCGGCGGAGTGGCTGGAGCGGGACCAAAACGCAACGCTCGCCGCCGAAATCGACAAGCTGTGGATGCCTCCTCAGCGGGGCGGCACACCGTTGGGATTCATTCTGATTGCCTTGGGGCTGGAACAGCGGGGGTTGGAGCGAAAATGAACGCCCTCGCCGCTCTGGCAGGCGCGGCATCTACCGTCGCGGCCTGTTATGGGTTGGGAGCTATGATCGCGGCCCGTCTAGGAGCGCGCGTGCGGCGTGACGAAAAGTTCCCGCTGGCGTTCGTGTTGGGCGCCGCCGTATTGCATCTGGCGATCTTCGCGGTCATGGCTTTGCACTTTGCATACCGGCCTATACTGATAGCGCTGCTGGCCGCATGCGTAGTGGCCGCTCTCGTCACGGGCGACTGGCGATTGCCTGCGGCGGAAGATGCAGCGCGTGAGAGGTCGCTGCCCCGCGCCATACGCTACTTGTTTGGCGCGATCGCGGCCGTGTTCACCGTGCTCTATCTGTTCAACGCCTGGGCGCCGGAGATCAGTCCGGATGGTTCCACTTATCATCTGAGTCTGGTCGCGCTTTATTTACGGGCTCACGGATTCAAGCCGGTGCCGACCAATGTCTACTCGACGCTCAGCGGGGGCGTCGACATATTATTTCTTCCGGCATTTGCCATCGGTAAGCACTCCGCTGCCGCGCTTACGCACTTCGCGTTTCTGATCGCGCTGGGGCTGGCGGTTTTATCGTATGGCCGGCGGATCGGCCAACCGCTGGCTGGCGCCGCAGCCGCACTGCTGGTATATCTGAGCCCGATAGTTGGAATCGACGGGACCTCGGCGTATAACGACGTCGCCGTTGCCGCGATTGTGTTCTCGGTCTTTTATTGGGTCCAGATTTGGGATAGCCAACGCGAAGGTCGTCTCCTCATCGCGATCGGGTTGCTGGCGGGATATTGCTATGCCGCGAAGTACACCGCCTTCGTCATGTTGATCTACGCCGTGGGCTTTGTAGCTTGGCGCACGCGCAGGATGGGACCTGCCCTGGTCGTGGCGGCGTATTCGCTGGTCATGGTTGCGCCGTGGATCCTCAAAGACTGGATTTATGTCGGGAACCCGGTGGCTCCCTTTGCGAACCGCTATTTCCAGAATCCCAACATTCACGTTTCCTTCGAAGACAATTGGACCGCGTACCTCCGCACTTACGGCTTGAAAAATCTGTGGACCCTGCCGCTGGAAGTCACGGTCAATGGGGAGACGACGGGAGGACTGTTAGGCCCGATCTTTCTGGCCGCGCCGCTGGCTCTGCTCGCGCTGCGATCCCGCAACGGGCGCCGGCTACTGGCACCCTGCGCCCTAATTCTCGCCACCTATGCCGGCAATGTGGGGACGCGCTTCCTCATCCCCAGCCTGCCGTTTATTGCGCTGGCCATGGCTCTTGCCCTGGAGCCGGCCGCGCCGCTACTCATCCTGCTGGTCGCTATACACGCGGCAGCTTCCTGGCCCGAGTACTTGCAGCGATACACACAAGCCTGGGCGCTGCAAGGAATCCCCTACAAAGCCGCCCTCAGGATCGTTCCCGAGGACCGCTACCTCAATGATCACGACACGTATCGCTGGGCTCGCATGATCGAGGACCACGTCCCGCCGGGAAAACGCGTGCTGATCCGCACTGAGGTGGCGACCGCGTACACCTCGCGCGATGTTCTGTGGGGTTACGAGGGAGCGTTTAACGAGGAAATGCAAGACCTGCTGGATGTCGGCTGGGATTCTTCCTCGCAACCGCGCAAGCTGTGGATGTGCTCGTTTCCTGAGCGCCGCGTGTGCAGGCTTCGCGTAGTCCAGACCGGAACCACTAAGATCCGGGAGGAACAGTGGGATGTTCATGAGTTGAGGTTCTTCGACGCAGGCGTTGAATTGCCCCGTCTCCCCGAGTGGCGTCTGCAGGCACATCCCAATCCGTGGGGGGTGCAACTGGCGTTCGACAATTCAGAAGCGACCCGCTGGCGAAGCTGGGAGACGCTGCATCCCGGGATGAACATTGAAGTGGACTTCGGCCGGGAGCAGCCAGTGGACCAGGTGCGCGTCGAGTTGTCGGACCTTGATTGGAGGGTGCGCATGCGCGTGGAAGCGATGGACGCGAATGGGCTGTGGAAGCAGTTGCCGGCGCGCGAAGAACTGCGTCCAAAGCAAAACGAGGGCTCGGTGCGCAGGGCTGCGGCATTTGAGCTTCGCGCCCACGGAGTGGATTACCTGCTGCTTAAGGACACCGATTTTGGAGCGAAGGATATCGCCGAGAATCCAGCTGCTTGGGGAATGACAAGATTGGTGCATGAGTCGGCCGCCAGCCTTTATGAGGTAAACCCGTGAGCCGCTGGTTTCTAGGTGTGGACGGCGGCCAGTCGAGCACGGCGGCGCTGATCGGTGACGAATCCGGCAAGGTAGTGGGCGTGGGACATGCCGGGCCTTGCAATCACGTCGGCACAGCGGAGAGCCATGCCCGTTTCAGAGAGGCTATCGGCGGCGCAGTCGACGCCGCGTGCCAAGCCGCCGGATTAATGGAAATACGTTTCGCCGCGGCCTGCCTGGGCTTGAGCGGCGGACCCCAGGACAAGGAAGCGCTGGTGCGCGAGATGATACCCGCGGAACACCATCGCATCACCAATGACGCCGTGATTGCACTACTGGGCGCGACGGCGGGCGAACCCGGCGTGATCGCCATCGCCGGCACCGGCTCCATCGCCTACGGCCGCAACGCGGAGGGCCGCACCGCGCGTGCCGGAGGCTGGGGATATATTTTCGGCGATGAGGGTGGCGCCTTCGACCTGATGCGGCAGGCGGTGCGCGCCTCGTTGCGGATGGAAGAAGGATGGGGACACGCTACCGCACTGCGCGAAGCGTTGCTCGAAGCCACTGGCGCATCCGATATGAACGACTTGCTCCATCGTTTCTACACGCCCGCATATCCTCGCTCACGAATTGCTTCCTACGCCGTGCTGGTGGATGAAGCCGCACGCAATGGCGACGGCGCCGCCCGCGAAATTCTCCAAAATGCAGCCCAAGCGCTAGCGACTTATGCGGCTGCGGTGCGCAGACAACTTTTTCATCGCGGCGAGCTGGCGCGGACGTCTTATATCGGCGGCGTCTTTCGCAGCGAAATCCTGCTCGAGCGATTCGCTATGCTGGTGCAGCTCGAAAGCGACGCGCCAGTTCATCCTCCGGCGATGGGCCCCGCGGCAGGCGCCCTGATCGAAGCGTACCGCCTCGCCGGGCGGAGGGTTCAACCTTCGAATGCGCCTCCCGGCATATGATGCAACCGCAGGGGCGCGTTTGGGCAGTTCGGAAGAGTACCGCAGGGGTTGACCATCGGCATCAGTGGTGAAATCATTCGCATTGGATAGGATCTTGTCGTTGTCAGTATCTACAGCGATGTCAGCTAGCCCCCCGCACGATGAGCTTCGGGGGCTCCTTGCTTATGGGCGCGGCCAGGTCTCCTTAATCAAAAGGGGTAGGTCGTGGATCCAATCGTCTCTACTTACCCCGCCAGGATAGATAACATGGGCCAGATTATCTTTGGTGTAAGCGACAACGAAATTGGCGTGGGCGACTGAATAGTTGCCATTGCGGGGCTCGGTTTTCTGGGCCAAAGGAACCCCCGCAGCCTTCTGGACCGCCTCGAGAGCAGCTACGGTTCCCGTGAGGCCGACAAAATGTGAATCGAAATTGTCGAGCCACCGGCGGAGTTGTACCGGGGTGTCCCGTGCGGGATCGGTAGTAACGAAAACGAGCTTGATCCGATCTGCAACACTCGGAGGCAATTTCTTCAGAGCCATGCCGATATTTGCCATATGCATGGGACACTCATCGGGGCAATTGGTGTAACCGAAAAACAGGAGTGTCACCGACCCCATGGTCCTGTTCCAGAAATCAAACTGTGCACCGGAGGTGTCAACGAGAACAAATCTAGGTTTCGGCAATGGCGGCGTGACCAGGCCACCCCGGTACGTGTGGCTCCCGCCCTGCTGCGCTGGTGCCAAAGACGCAAGAATAAAGAACAATCCGAAAAAGCAATATTTCACTTGCGGTACCCAATCAGTGAACGATGACCGTCCCATGCATGCCGAGGTCGTCATGAATGGCACAGATGTAGTTGAAAGTGCCCGGAGATGTGAAGGTCACCCGAAATCTCGTGACACCTGGAGGCGACTGGGCGAGGTTCGCCCTATCTTGCGGTGCAGGAGACAAAAATCCGGAGTTCACGTTGTCTGCAGGCGAGCTTATTACCGCTTGCCTCGCCCCCTCCGAGGTGGGCGAGACATTTGCGGAAGGCGGCCGGGGATCCGCAGGCTCCGTTCCAAAAGTCACCGTATGATTTATCGATGGGTCGAGGCTCGTCCACTCAACCGTGTCCCCGACGCGCACGACGATTGTGCCCCGAAGGAAGCGCATTAGTGATGCGGTCTGTAAACCTGCGCCAGTCGTCGCCACTACTTCGCCGATACCGACGGCCACGTCGTTGCTCTGCGCACCACCGTTATCGCCAGGAGTTCCCCGGCCCTGCAGGCGAGAGGCGTCCCCCAACAACAGCGCCTGCTCGCCCTGGGCCTGCCGATCATAGAAGTCCTGGTCGTGGGGAAGGGTCTCGGACAGGTTCAGAACATGGACCACTCCGCTCATGTCCGCGTGAAGCAGGTCAACAAATTTGAAGTTGCCTGCAGCAGGGAAACTTACGGAATAGGTCGGCGCATTTTCCGTTGATTTCGTATTGTCATCCAATCGCAAGATCCCCGAGGTGACGCAGGTGGAACCATCAAAGCTGGATCCATCCGGAGTAATTCCTGGGCACCCTACCGGGACGTCGAAGATGGGTCCAAACCCAGGTGGTCTTATCTGGCCTGGTTTTAAAAACGTCAGCGTATGGCGCTCGTGCGTGGGAAATGTCCAGCGGATGCTGTCGCCGGCATGGACCCAAAATTCATTCGGCAAAAACGCCAAAGCTTGGCTTCCCCGACCGGGGCTCTCCGCTCCCGCGATTGCCTTCCATTCACCAGCCTGAACTGCACTCGTAACAGCTCCGGCCATCAGAAGGATTACCACCGCGGACGACGGTAAGAGTCCTGACTTGCCATTTAATGCCTCTTTCATCTTTCACCTCTCTTTGCCCTTGTGGCTTCGCTCGACCTGTCGGCCGATGGCATAGGACACGATGCAGCAGCCAAGCGGGCAAAACAAGTTCTGGCGTGTTGGAAGGGTGTTTCATACATTTGGACAACGCTGAAAACAAGAGGTAAGCTCGAACCAATGCCGACCGCGGAATCCGAGGCGTACGCCGCACGGAGGCAACTCGAGCGGGTGCTTGCAAGCGCTGGTTTCTCACGAAATGAGCGCATGGCGCGATTTCTGCGCTTCGTAGTCGAACACCACCTGGAAGGTAAGGACAGCGAGCTCAAAGAATCCGTTATCGCCGTTGAGGTGTTCGGGCGCAGGCCGGATCATGACCCTGCGCAGGATTCGATCGTGCGGACCGAAGCGGGGCGGCTTCGGGCTCGCCTCGCGGAATATTACAAGGGTGAGGGACGAGGCGACGCACTGGTCATTGAATTACCAAAGGGCGGTTATGTTCCGGTTTTCCGGCAGGCAGTGGGCGCTTCAGAAGCGGCCGCCGGCTTACCAGATCGGAGCGTACCGCGGCTCGTCAGATGGTGGCTCTTCACCGGAATTGGCTGCGTCGTAGCCCTCGTCGCCGCCGTGGGATGGTGGCGTGTTCAGCACCAAAATGCGTCTATTCCAATTGCCGTCTTACCTCTGATTACTTTGAGCCAAGAGCCGAACAGCGACTATTTTGCCGACGGACTCACTGGCGAGATCATTCGAAACCTTTCGACCATTGACGGCCTGGTGGTGCGCTCCCAAACCTCGTCGTTCGTTTTCAAGGGCAAACCCCAGAACGTCCGCGACGCCGGACGACAACTGAATGCCGATTACATTGTGGAGGGTTCCGTCCTGCGTTCCGGCCAACACTTGCGGATCGACGCAGAGTTGATTCGGGTCCGCGATGACTTCCCGCTCTGGTCGGGCCGGTACGACCGGGAGTTGACGGACATCTTCGCCATCCAGGACGAGATTTCCCAAGGCATTGTCAATAGCTTGCGATTGAAGCTCGGGCGCGGCCGCCGGCGGTATGAAACCAGTGTAGAAGCGTATGATCTATACCTTCGCGCACGCGCGTTCGGCGGCGGAGGTCAGTTTGGGCAGCCTGGCTGGCGGCAAAGCATCCCCTTTTTCGAACAGGCGATCGCAAAGGATCCGACATTTGCTCCTGCTTATGCAGGTCTTGCGGTAGCCCACGTCATCCTATCGAATAATTTCAACAACAATATTCCAGAGGAGCTCACGAAGATTCTCCCCGCGGCGGAGAGGGCGGTTCAACTGGATCCCCTCTCGGCGGAAGCCTACGATGCGCTGGGGGCGGCCTATGCACGCGAAGGGCAATGGGAACAGTCGGAAAAAAATTTCATACACGCGATCGAGATCCAGCCTAGCCGCGCGGAGTCGCACGCCGATTTAGCCGCCTTCCTTCTTTTGCCGCTCGGACGGACCGAGGAGGCACTCCAGCACTTGCGAATCGCGGAAAGAAATGACCCGCTCTCATCGTTTGTTCACCTCTGGCTGGGCGACGCACTGGCGGATGCTGGCCGAAACGAGGAGGCAGCCAGGGCTTGCGAGAAGATGTCGGAACTAAACGCGAACAAGGAGGGATGCGTTCTCCGCATCCGGGTACTTCAAGGGAAAGCCATGGATGTGATTCACATCTACGAAGCAGACCCCGCCAAAAGCAGGGTTGGAGCCGGGCTGGGGTGTGCCTATGCGCGCGCGGGCCGCCGCGAAGAGGCGGAGAAAGTGTTCGCGGCGACTAGAGACATTGCCCGGGCCGAAATTCTCGCATGTTTGGGCGACAAGGATCGCGTTTTTGAGGCCCTGGATCGCGACGCCGGAGTTGGGCCTATTCGAATGGGCTGGGTGCTGAACCGTGTGAATCGTGAAAGGCCGGGACTGCTTCGGGGGGATCCACGGCTCGAGGTTTTGCGCAAAAAGGTTGGTTTGCCAGATTAGCCTGCGACGGCTGTACGGCGTGCGGGCTTCACCGATGTTGCGCAGGTGGTGCTTATGCGGCGGTCAAGGCAGCGTTTTGGCGTGCGATTGCTCGCGCTACTTCTTAGTCCACTCGCCGATCCAATCAAGAACGGTGTGGTACCAGAGCAAACTGTTTTGCGGCTTCAGAATCCAGTGGCCCTCATCGGGGAAGAGCACCAGCTTCGACGGCACGTTCTCTTGTTGCAGCACCGTGAAGAGTTGCAGACTCTGGCCGGTAACGTCGCGGAAATCCTGCTCGCCGTGCGTGACCAGCGTAGGGGTTTTGAAGTCCTTGGCATAGGTTGACGGCGAGAGCTTCTCATACAAGTCGGCGTTATCGGCCGGCGTTCCTTTCATCTCCCAGAGCGGGAACCACTGCTCGTCGGTTTCGCGCTGCCAGCTTGCCAGATCGAACACACTGCCGTGGGAGACGATGGCTTTGAAACGGTTGGTATGGCCGTTGATCCAGTTCACCATGTAGCCGCCATACGAGGCTCCCGCCACCGCCATGCGCTGGTTATCTATATAAGGTTCGGCGCCGACGGCGTCGACCACGGCCATAATGTCGTCGTAGGGCTTACCTCCCCAATCACCATTAATCTCATCGATGAACTTCTGGCCGTAACCGGTTGATCCACGAGGATTAGGCTGCACGACAACGTAACCGGCGGACGCGAACACTTGGGCGTTCCAGCGGTAAGTCCAGGACTCGCCCCAAGCTCCTTGGGGGCCACCGTGAATGAGGAAAATCACAGGGTATTTCCGCGCAGGGTTGAAGTTGGGCGGCTTGACGATGAAGGAATGGACGCGCGATTTATCGGAGCTATCGACCCACATTTCGTCGAGCGGGGTGAGGGTGACGCCGGCCAGCAGCGCATCGTTCATGTGGGTAAGCGCGACACCGGCGCCGCCGCCCGAAGTCGCGCGAAAGATTTCGAGAGGCCGCGAGCCGCTTTCCTCGGTATAGATCATGGTGCGGCCGTCGGAGGTGAACTGGACGTCATCGAGGGTGGACTGGCCGCTGATGATGCTGCGCAATCCGCCACCGGTCGCGGCAATCATTTGCAGGCCCGTGCGGCCGCGGTCCTCCGTAGTGAAGAAGAGACGCGTGGAATCGGACGACCAGGTGAAGCTTCCGACCCAACGATCCAGCGTCTCGGTGAGATTGGTGGTCTTGCCGGTGGCGCGTTCGAGCACCATCAGACGCCAGCGGTCGCTTTCATAGCCGGCGCGGGCCTGCGAGCGGAAGGCCATGTACTTGCCGTCGGGCGAATAAAGAGGGCTGTCATCGCCGCCGGGGCTGATAGTGATCTTGCGGGCCTCGCCGCCATCGAGCGGCACGGTGTAGATGTCGGAGTTGGTGCTGGCGGACGGGTTGGAATCCACGTTCATGACGAAGGCCAGCTCCAGCGAATCGGGCGAGATGGCGTAACCGTCGGGGCCGCCGAGAGAGAACGGAGGGACGTCGTGATTGCCAGGGGTGAGATCGCGGACTTCGGTTCCGTCGGTGTTCGCGACCAACAGGTGCTGGCGGCGGCGGGTCTGCCATTCGGTCCAATGTCGATAGAGCAAAGAAGTGTAGATGCGGGCTTTGGACGGTGCCTTCGCATCGGCATCGAGGTTGCGCTGGTTGCAGGCGTTATCGAAAGCGCCGCCGGCAGATGAGCCGCATTCGGGATAAACGTTTGATTGGAACACCAGTCTCTTGCCATCGGCAGAGACGAGCAAGCCGCCGGCTTCGGTGGCCAGGCGAGTGATCAGGCGCGGGTGCGCGCCGTCGGCATCCATGACCCAGATTTGCGACGATCCACTGCGGTTGGAAATGAAATAAATCTGCCGCGAATCGGCGGACCAACGAGGGCGCTCGTTATCGTCGCCATCGCGGGTGAGTTGCCGCGGAACGCCGCCGTTGACCGGGACCACATAAATCTGATGGGGGCGCGTATTGTTGGCGAGATCCGGCGTGGTGACGGTGTAGGCCACCAGTTTGCCATCGGGAGAGAGCGCGGGCTCGCCGATGCGCTGAATGCGCAGAAGAGTTTCGACGTCGAAGGGACGCTTTTGGGCGAAGGCCGGGGGCTCGCAGAGCAAGCCGAAGCACATCACCGCCGCAGAGAGCAGCAATGCATGAGGGCACGAGGGCCGGATCAAACGACGAATAACTCCTCCACACGGGCGAAGAGTGCGGGCAGGAAGTGTTTGATCGTCAGCAGCGTTTTGCTCCCATCCTTGAATTCTACTATCTTCCAGTTACGGGGGGCCGGTGCGCCATGTATTCATCGAGCCAGCGCAGCGCTTCCTCCTGGCTTGAAAACGCGCCGTCGGCTTGAGCTTCGTAGGCAGCGTGGGTCACTTCGCCGATGTGCACGCCGGGGCGGTCGTCGAAATAGGGCAGCACGTGCCGGCCGAGGATCAAAGGCGGCTGCGGGCGCGACTCGACCGCTTCGGATTCGGCGGCGGCCAGAATGCGCGCGGCGGCGGGAGGGACTCCCGGAGCAAGCGGGGGACGGCCGGAGGCGTCGGCTTCAATCAAGCGAACCAACTGCCCGATGGACGCGGGAGCCACGCGCATCGCCAGGCGGCGCACGGCGCGGGGGGTGACATCGGGGCCGATGCTGTGATGCGAGAGGTGATTTTCCACCAGCGGCACGACCTGATCGACAATCGCGCTCTTGATTCCGATGCGTTCGAGGAAGGCGCGCGCCAGCGGGCCGCCGGCGGGTTGGTGACCCCACGAGGTCC